>JAEEGH010001311.1_pt1 | contig 72533 bp, 59 predicted proteins | sample 9134181 | NCBI WGS metagenome assembly JAEEGH01 (sample SAMN16246544, study PRJNA631951) | gut metagenome | biome: gut microbiome; feature: rumen; material: DP-attached | host: Bos | place: Iran: Karaj | collected 2018-10 | reverse complement strand
ACAATTAAAAAAAAAGTAGTACTTGTGCAAAAAATTTTGATAATTAACATTATAAACGACATAAAATACAGTATTTATCATGCGTACAACATTTAATCGCCTTCGTGCAGTAAAAGACAGTCTTCCACATGGTTCTATGGACTCTATAGCCGCAGAGCTGGGTATCTCCGGTGACGAGGTTAGAGCGTATTTTAACGGTGAGGGCAATGCCGACTACCATCTGGAGCCGGGCTACGATGGCGGTATCGTTGATTTTACCAACACGCGCATCCTGGAGGTAGCTCTTCGCCGCGCGTGGGAAGTGCAAAATGCACTGTAAATTGAAAATTGGAGATTGAAGATTGAAAATTTGAAATTTTGCAAAAAGTTAGTGGCTCTGATGCTCTGCATCGGGGCGCTACCTTTTGTGTTTAGCGCGAGCGCGTACGCGGAAGATAACGAATTAACGAATGATAGAGTTAATGAGTTAACGAAGGCTCAGGAGATCCGGCTAAAATATTTCGATGACTACAAAACGCCGGTGGGGCTGACGTACAATGCGCAGGCGAGGATACAGACTTCGTATCTATGGCGCGGATTGTATTGCGGTGCAGCGAACATACAAGCGAGTGCCAATATAGGGTACGGCGGTTTGTATCTCGACATGTGGTGGAACATCGGCGTGACGGACTGGACGTTTAAGACCTTCGAGCCGGAAGTGGATTTCAGTTTTGGTTTTGCCCGCTGGGGACTCGATGTCTATCTGCTCTATATCCACAATTTCAACACGCCGTTCTTCGATTTCCACAACTACCCCGACAAGGGTAACCGCTTGGAGTTGAACGTTCGCTACACGCTGAGCAGTAAGATCCCGCTCAGCATCCTATGGGCAACCCGTATCGCCGCATCAGACGGTTATTTGAACGCCCAAGGCGACACCGTACAGGCGTACTCGAGTTATCTGGAACTGAGTTACACTCATAAATGCCGCGACGGGTTCAGTGTGTACGGCGCGATCGGTATGACACCGTGGAAGGGCGTGTATAACCCCAACGGTGCCGCGCTGCAGAATATCGAACTGAGATTGCGCAAGGACTGGAGCGTAGCCAAACACTGCGGCGTGATGCTGCAAGGACAGATTGCGGTCAGCCCGATGGCGGCGATCAACGTGATTAACGTCAACGCAACGTTTGGCGTCTTTTTGAAATAAAACATAACAAACAATAAGAAATGAAAAAGGTATTGGTTTTCTGTGCTGCCTTGATGGCAGTTGTTTTTTCTGCGAAGGCAGAAGACGAGAAGAAGATTGAGTTTGCTTACGAAGCCGGTTTTGAGGGCGTAAGCAGTTATATCTGGCGTGGTCAGTACAACGGCGGTTTGTCGTTCCAACCGGAAGCGCTGGTAGGTTTTAACGCCCTGGACGAGGCCATTCAGTTCCGCGGCGGTTTATGGGCTAATGTCGGTTCATCGGACTGCGCTTGGAAATTCACGAAGGACGGAACGGGTTACACCAAGTTCATGCCGGAGGTGGATTTTATGGCCACCTTCACGGCTTACGGTGCAACAGTCGGTTTCACCGAGTACTACTACTGCGATGATTTCAGCAGCGCTACTTCGGAGATCTCGATTGGTTACAACTTCGACCATTTCTTCGAGCAAGACGCCTACATCAACTGGTACACGACCGTAGCCGGCGCTGATATGATCGAGGACGAGGAAGGCAACGAGAAACGCGCATGGAGTACGTACATCGAGTTGGGTTACTCCTACACTTGGGACAATATTGGTCTGACGCTCGGCGGTGAGATCGGTCTCTCCCCCTGGGCCAGCGACCTGTACGGCAATGAGTCCTTCGCCTGCACGAACATCAGCCTCAAGCTCAACAAAGAGTTTGAGTTCGAGTACCTGACACTGGATATCTTCGCACAGGGTTCGCTCAACCCGGATCACGTGAACACGCAGAACGCGTACATCAACAAAGCCGGCGACGACAAGTTGTATAACCAAAAACTGAATGCTACCCTCGGTATCGGACTGTGGTTCTAATGCGCGCCAAGAAACGACATATCATCAGTGCGCTGCTGGGCATCGGCTTGGCGGCGTTGCTGATCTGGGGTTGGGAGGACGAACCCAAGGCTAAGTACTTCCACAACGAAGGCAAGGTTTTCGGGACGTATTATAACATCCGCTACGAAGCAAAAGCCGACTTGCAAGACAGCATACAGGCGGCCTTGAAGGCGTTTGACAGCAGCCTCAGTATGTTCAACCCGAACTCGATCCTGAGTGCGATCAACGCCAACCGCGACACAATGACCGACGCGGCTTTTGAAGCCATGTGGGCAGAGGCCTCCAAGGTCTATACCCTCAGCGGCGGGGCGTTTGATATCACGGTGGCACCGCTGGTGAAAGCCTTCGGTTTTGGTCGAAAGAGCGATCAGTTTGCTGCGATCAGCCCTCTGACGATTGACTCGCTGCGTGCGTTCGTAGGCTTCGACAAAGTCGAGTTGATCGATCATCACGTGTATAAATCCGACCCGCGTGTACAGATAGACGGCGGGGCGGTGGCAAAAGGTCAGGCCTGCGACATGATCGCTGAGGTATTATGCGCTAACGGATGCGAGAACTACCTCGTCGATATTGGCGGTGAGGTGGTGGCACATGGTCTGAACGCCAAAGGCGAACCCTGGCACGTAGGTATCACCAAGCCGAACCTCAACAACGAAGGGGCGCAAGACGAGCTGCAAGACATCCTCGCCGTGACGGACATCTGTATGGCGACCAGCGGTAACTATCGTAATTACTATTACGACGGCGACGAACGTCGGAGTCATACCATCGACCCTCGTACAGGTTGGCCGGTACAGCACTCGGTGCTCAGCGCGACGGTGGTCAGTTCGACTTGTATGCGCGCCGATGCTTTAGCGACCGCCTGTATGGTACTCGGCGAGACCGAAGCGCTCCGAATGATCGAACACGCCGGCGACGCTGCATGCTACTTGATCGTGGCAAAAAATGACAGTTTAACAACCGTTACATCCCCAAATTGGGAGGAAATGATTGCAAAATAAAGAAAAGACTTGCATATATGCAAAAATTGTTGTAACTTTGCAGGCTTTTTTGATTACAATGCGTACAAAAGGATTATTCATAGTATTGTTGACGATGCTGTTCTTCACGAGCTGTGGAGACTACCAGCGTTTGTTGAAATCGCGTGATCCGGAGGAGAAATACCAGGCGGCTTTGCGTTATTTCAATGACAAACAGTACGTCAAAGCGCAGACTTTGTTGGACGACGTGAGCAATTACTACAAGGGCACGGAGCGCTCGGAGGACGTCTTGGCTTATCTGGCGCGCAGTTATATGGGCCAGAAAAACTACGAGTCCGCCTCCAGTTACTATCAGGCTTACGTACGCAATTACCCCAAAGGCAAGTACGCCGCCGAGGCCTATTTCCAGGTAGGACACTGTCAGTACCTCGATTCGCCGGATGCGCGGCTCGATCAGGAGATCACCCGCAACGCGATTGAGGCCTTCACGAAATTCGTTGAGTTGTACCCTGAGAGTCCGTATGCCGAGCAGGCGTACAAAGAGATGAGCGAGATGTACGACAAGTTGGCGTATAAGGAACTGAAGAGTGCGCAGTTGTACTATAACCTCGGTACGTATTTGGGCAATAACTACCTGAGTTGCGAGATCGTGGCGAAGAATGCGCTTAAGAACTATCCGAGCAATAAGCATCAGGAGGAGTTCAGTTGGCTGATTTTTCAGTCCAAGTACCAGCAAATGCTGAACTCATTTGAAGACAAGAAGCTCGAGCGCGCCCGCGACGCCCAAGACGAATACTATAATTTCATCACCGAATACCCCACCTCCAAGCACCGCAAAGAGGCGGAACGCATGATGAACCAGATAAAGAAAATTATAAAAGATTGATATATGGATTACAAGAATTCTAAAGCACCTAAGAACACGGTAACCCGTGACGTTAACCAGCTCATCGAGCCGGTAGGTAACGTGTATGAGACCGTAGCTATCATCGCTAAACGCGCTAACCAGATCAGTATGGGTATCAAGCGCGAGTTAGACGCCAAACTGCAGGATTTCTCTATCCCGCAGGACAACCTCGAGGAGACTTTCGAGAACCGCGAGCAGATTGAGATCAGCCGCCAGTACGAGCGTCTGCCGAAGCCGTCGCTGATGGCTACGCAGGAGTTCATCGACGGCGAACTGGTTTACCGCACAGGTAACCGCGACGAAGCACTTAAATAATGCTTCAAGGCAAACACATCTTAGTGGGTATCAGCGGCGGGATAGCGGCGTACAAGATCCCGGAACTGATCCGTTCACTCGTCAAGGCGGGTGCGGAAGTACGGGTTGCAACGACCCAAAATGCCCTGCAGTTCGTTACCGAGCTCACCCTACAGACTGTTTCGGGATGTAGGGTGTATTCAGATGTGTTCGCCGCTATCAACGAGCACTCGACCGAGCATATATCGTTGCCGGAATGGTGCGACGCGATGATCGTGGCGCCGGCTACAGCCAACGTGCTCGCGAAGATGGCTGCGGGTATCGCCGATGATGCACTGACGACCACTATCTGTTCGTGCACGGCACGCAAGCCTATCGTAGTAGTGCCGGCGATGAACGACAAGATGTGGGAGAGTCCGGCGACGCAACAAGCCATCGAGACCATCCGTGGTTGGAAGAACGTGACGGTAGTCGAACCCGCCGAAGGTATGTTAGCTTGCGGCGTGGTCGGCAAGGGTCGTATGCCTCAGATCGAGGAACTGCAAGAGGCCTTGGAGTACGCACTGACGCCGAAAACGATGGCGGGTAAGCGGGTGCTGATCACCGCCGGCGGTACACAGGAACAGATCGACCCTGTACGCTTCATCAGCAATTATTCGACAGGCAAGATGGGAATCGCCTTGGCGCAGTCCTGTGCCCGCAGAGGCGCCGATGTGACACTCGTCTGCGGTAGTGTCACCGCCCCGCTTTATAATCCGCTGGGTAAGATACAACGCGTCGATGCGCTGTGTGCGCAGGCCATGTACGAAGCCTGCATCCAAGCCTGGCCTCAACAGGACATCGCTATCCTCTGCGCCGCTGTGGCGGACTTCGCGCCGGAGACGACCGCAGAGAACAAGATCAAGAAAGCCCCCGGTCAGACCGGTTTAGACCTGCATCTGACGACCACGCCGGACATCGCCCGCGAGTTGGGCGAGAGCAAACGGAACAACCAGACCTTAGTGGGTTTTGCCTTGGAGACGGAGCATGAAAAAGAAAATGCGCTCCATAAGATGGAACGCAAAAATCTCGATGCTATCGTGCTCAATTCGCTTCGCGACAAGGGCGCAGGCTTCGGCGCGGATACTAACATTGTTACTATCCTGCAAGCCGACGGTACGGTTACCGCCCTACCCCTTCAGTCCAAAGCTCTTATTTCCGAAGAAATCCTAACAAGCCTTTTTTCTTAGGCTCTTCTGCAGCAGCTGCCTCTTGTTTCTCTGCAGCCTCGGGAGTCCACTCCTGACGCTCTTCAATCGTGCCTAACTGGTTCTGCACGAACGAGATGACATCCTGAAGTCCTTCTGTAAAGTGAGCAAAGTCCTCCTTGTAGAGGAATACTTTGTGTTTCTCGAACGAAGGAGCCTCTCCTTCTTCGCTCTGACGACGCTTACTCTCCGTGATCGAGAGATACAAATCGTTGTTACGCGCCTTCCGTACATCCAGGTAATAGATACGTTTTCCGGCTTTCACGGAACGGCTGTAAACGATCTCTTGATCCCGTTTCTCATCAAAATTCTTCTCCATTTGTCCACTAAATTTTAAAAATTCGCTGCAAAGTTACACATTTTCTTGCACATATGCAAATTTTTTTGTATCTTTGCGCGATTTTTGGTTTGCGCGCGATGTGCGCGTATATGTGCGAACATTATTTTATAGATATATGATTAACAGAACGATGGTTCGAACACGCGTAGTTCAGGCGCTGTTCGCTTATTACAAGGACGGGGACAAAACGCTGACTACTGCGCGGAAGGAATTAATAAAAAGTTTTGCCGACACGTATGATTTATATTTTGCGTTGTTGGATTTTGCAAACGTACTGACGGCGTACGCGCAGCAGCAGTTGGAGGAGCAGATCGGTCGGGCGAAGGCCACGCACTCCAATTGGACGCCTAACCGCCGCTTCACGCAGAACCGCTTTGCGCAGCAGTTGTTTGACAACCGTGCCCTGCGTCGTCGCGTAGAGGAGCAGCATTTGAGTTGGGACAGCGGCATGACAGCCGTGTTCGATACGTATAAACGCCTGACGGAGAGTGATTTCTATCGCCAGTACATGGAGGCGGAGACCTGCACCTACGAGGATGACAAACGCATCTGGCGCCTGATCTACCAAAACCTGCTGGCTAACAGCGTGGCCTTGGAAGATGCGCTCGAGGAGATGGAGGTGGCGCTGGACAAGGCGAATTGGACCATCGATGCAGACATCGTGCTCAGTTATGTGATCAAGACCGTGAAGCGTTTCCAAGAGGACAGCGATCCGGACATGCCGCTGCTGGAGATGTTTGACAACGAAGATGAACTGCGATTTGCCACAACGCTGCTGGAGAAATCCATCGAAGGACATGCGCAGTTCGAGACCCTGATCAACGAGCACCTCAAGGGCTGGGACGCCGACCGTATCGCGTACATGGACCGTATTATCTTAGAGACGGCGCTCGCGGAGATCCTCGAGTTTGAGGACATTGCCCTAACCGTTTCCATGAACGAATATATCGAGTTGGCAAAGACCTACTCGGGCGACAAGAACTACATGTTCATCAACGGAATCTTATCCGAAATACTCCGCCAACTCAAGCACAGCGGAGAGTTCGTTAAAGCGTTAACATTAAAATAATTATAATTATGCTCAATCTTATTTTATTGCAGGCAGAAGGCGCTGCACAACAAGGTAGTCAGTGGAGTTTCTGGATCATGATGATCCTGATCTTCGTAGTTTTCTATTTCTTTATGATTCGTCCGCAGACCAAGAAGCAGAAAGAGCTTCAGGCACAACGTGAGGCGATGAAGAAAGGTGACAAGGTCGTTACCGCCGGTGGCATCTACGGTGAGATCAAGGAGGTTCAGGACACCACTTTCATCATCACGATCGCCAAGGACGTCACCATCAAAGTAAGCAAAGACAGCGTATTCGCTGACGCTTCGGACGCAGCTCAACAAGCAGAGAAGAAATAATAGGTGAAAAAGGACGTTCTGACATTCCTGCTGTTCGTGGTGCTGGCTGCGATCGTATGGTACATCCATGCCTTGCAGTCGGTGCGTAACACGCATGTACCGGTACTGATTCAGTACACCGGTAAGCCGGGTGCGATCGGTCTGAACGAACCCGGTCTGCCGGACACGGTGATGATCGAGGTACGGGATGCCGGCGCGCGACTGAACAGGTACCATAAGAACCCTTTGCGTCTGACGATCGACCTGCATTCGTACATCCACGGAGAGAAAGGTACGATTCAAGTGCCGTCTGATGCGCTACGACGTAGCATCAGCGACATCCTGCAGGGAACGAGTAAACTCATTAACACCAAGCCCGAAGAGATCACATGCTCCTATTTCACGGAGAAAGAGCGCAGCGTGACGCTGGCTTTCGACGGCGAGGTGAACCCTGCGGCGGAGTATCAGATCATCCAAGGTCCGACGCTCAGTCGTACGCGTATCAAGATATACGGCGAAGACCGAGCACTCAATGCCATCGACACGGTCTATACCGAGCGCTTGAGCTTGAGCGACATCAGCGACACGGTCGATATCCGCGTAGCGCTGGCGACGCCGCGTAACACGCGTCTGGAGACCGACAGTGTGGACATACGCCTGATCGCCGAGCGCTTCACGGAGAAGAAATTCACCGTGCCGTTGCGGGTAAGAGGTGTGCCGGAGGGCTATCATATACGCCTCTTCCCCAAGGAAGTAGAGGTCAGCGTCCGCGTCGGGATCAGTCATTTCGCGCAGATACAGGCGGAGGACATTCATGCCTATTGCACCTACTCCCCCGAGCGAACAGATAAATTAGACGTCGATATTCATTACACGAACCCCTACATCACCGCCGCGTGGGCGTACCCGGGTGTGGTAGAATTTATTTTGGAGCAATGAGAAAAATTCAAATGGTCGACCTGCAGACGCAGTACCAACATATCAAGCAACAGATCGATGCCGGCATTCAGGAGGTGATCGATTCCGCTGCGTTCATCAAAGGTCCCAAAGTGGCTGCTTTTCAAGCTCACTTAGAGGCCTATACGGGTGCGAAGCATGTCATCCCCGTAGGCAACGGAACGGATGCCTTGCAGATTGCCTTGATGGGGCTGGGTCTCAAACCCGGCGATGAGGTGATCACCCCGACGTTCACCTTTATTGCGACGGCAGAGGTGGTGGCTTTATTGGGCTTGACACCGGTGGTGGTGGACGTAGATTGGAACACGATGAACATCGACCTTGAGTCCGTCCGTCGCACGATCACGCCCAAGACAAAGGCCATCGTGCCGGTCCACCTGTTTGGTCAATGCGCCAACATGCAAGCCATCATGGACTTGGCCAAAGAGCACCATCTGTACGTAGTAGAAGATGCCTGCCAGGCCATCGGAGCGAAGTACACCTTCGCTAACGGCGAGACCAAACAGGCAGGCACGATGGGCGATATCGGTTGTACGTCTTTCTTCCCCTCGAAGAACCTCGGCTGCTACGGTGACGGCGGTGCTATCTTCACCAACGACGATGTCTTAGCCGATCGCATGCGGGCGATCTCCAACCACGGCTGCCGTGTCCGTTATCATCACGATGAGATCGGTGTGAACAGTCGTCTGGACAGTATTCAAGCGGCGATTCTGGATGCCAAGTTACCGCATCTGGATGCGTATATAGAAGCCCGTCAACGCGCAGCCGCCTATTACGATAAGGCGTTTGCGAACCACGACAAGCTCCTTATCCCTGGTCATGAGCCTCACTCGACCCATGTGTTCCATCAATACACGTTACGCGTGGTAGGAGCCGATCGGGACAAGCTCCGTGAGGGGCTGGCAGAACGCGGAATCCCGGCGATGATTTATTATCCCGTTCCGCTGCATCAGCAGAAAGCATACCTCGACCCGCGGTATAAAGACGGCGATTTCCCCGTAGCAGAAAAACTGGCAAGTTGTGTCTTGTCGCTGCCGATGCACACCGAGTTGGATGACGAGCAACTCGAGTACATTACGGGTAATGTGCTCGGATTGGTAAATGGTAATTTGTAATTGGTAATTTATGCAAAAAGTAGGTCTTCAACAAACACTCACGCAGACAACGAAGTTGTCGCCCACCCAGATTCAGGTGATTCGTATGCTCGAGTTGCCTTCTATCGAGTTGAACCAACGTATCAACGAGGAGTTACAGGAGAACCCCGCGTTGGAAGAAGGACGCGACGAGACGGAGGATCTGCGAATGGACGATGCCACGATCGATGAGGAGGGTTACATGCCCGAGGACGGGTATGATGACGGACGTCAGCGTGATCCGTTGCAGAACGAAGACTTCAATTACGAGCAGTATATATCCGATGACGAGACCCCGAGTTACATGCTTCGTCAGCAGTATAACCCCGCCGACGAGGACCGACGCGAAGTGCCGATCATCGGCGGCAGCAGTCTGATCGAAGAACTGAAGGCGCAGGTCTATCTGACGAAGATGACCAAGCCGCAGCGACATGTCGCCAAGTGGGTTTTGGGCAATATCGATGACGACGGCTATCTGCGCCGTACAACGGAGCAGCTGGTGGACGATCTGATGTTCCAGGAGCAGATCACCATCACCGATGCGGAGATGGAGGATATAGTACGGCAGATCAAGCAGTTTGACCCTCCCGGAATCGCCAGTGCGAACCTGCAGGAGTGCCTGATCAAACAACTGGAATGTAAGCCGCAGACCGCGAGTGTCCAACTCGCACACACGATTCTGTCCGATCATTTTGAGGCCTTCTCCAAGCATCATTTCGATAAGATCAAACAGCGCCTGGCTTGTACGGATGAGGATTTCCAGGCGGCGGTACAGGAGATTGTGCATCTCAATCAAAAACCCGCCAATGCCTTCGCCGGCAACGTCTATGAGACCCAGCGCGAGACGATCATCCCCGACTTCACGATCGAAGAACGCGACGATGAGTTATACGTGGTACTCAACACGGGCGACATCCCCGAACTGCATGTAAGCCGCGACTACAAGGACATGCTGGAGGAGTATAACAACATGCCCAAGAACCAGGAGAGCCGCGAGGCGAAAGCGTTCATCAAGCAGAAGTTAGAGGCTGCGCAGTCCTTTATTGACGCCATCCAACAGCGCAATGAGACGCTGATGAAAACGATGACGGCAATTCTCAAAGCACAGTACGATTTCTTCCTGGACGGCGAAGAGACGAGTCTCAAGCCGATGGTGCTGCAGGACATCGCCGACCGGACAGGATTCGATGTATCGACCATCTCGCGCGTAAGTAACAGCAAGTACGTCCAGACGCGCTTTGGCATCTATCCGCTCAAGTATTTCTTCTCGGAGTCGATGACCAATGCCGAAGGCGACGAGGTCTCCACGCGGGAGATCAAGAAGATGCTCCGGGAGTTGATTGATAACGAAGACAAACGCAGTCCGCTCACCGACGAACAGTTGGTAGAGTTCATGGGCCAACACGGTTACCCGATCGCGCGGCGTACGATCGCCAAGTACCGCGACCTGTTAGGTATCCCCGTGGCCCGCATGCGTAAGAGTTTATGAATAAGACCTTCGACATAGTAGCCAAGAGTCTGAGCGTGGTGCTCTACCCGCTCTTCATCCCTACCTACGGGATCATCCTCTTCTGCGTCGCGCATTCGCTGCACATCGCGCCGCTGGCAGGCGTATGGATCGCGGTGGCTGTCACGGGTACGTTCCTCTTGACGTGTGTGTTACCGATCACCGCCATCTGGATCCTCATGAAAAAGGGCTTGGTCAAGGACCTCTATATCGACAACCCGAAGGAACGCACGATGCCTTATGTGTACGCAGCCTTGGGTTTTGGTTTCTGGTGCTATTTCCTGACGCATATCCTCCACGCCCCGACTTTCCTTTCCGGCGTAGCCGTTGGTGCTACGATCGCCATCGGACTGGTCGCGCTCATCAACCGTACATGGAAGATCAGCGCCCATCTCGCGGGCTTGGGAGGACTGATAGGCGGCATCCTCAGTTACTGCTTAGGCATCGGTGCCATCCCCACTATGGGCACATGGGCGTTGTGGTTAGGACTGTCGTGGCTGCTTATGTGGGCGCGGCTCTATATGGATGCCCACACGGGCGCGCAGGTGAGCGCCGGTTGGCTCTTAGGTATCGCTTGCACTTTTTTACCCTATTTCATCGTCAGCAATGTATAACCGCCTTCGCACATATATCCTGTCTTGTATCCTGTTCGTCTGTCTGGGCGCGCAGGCCGAGGCATTGAGCGAACAGGCACGTATCTCTCTGCTCACGTGCACACCGGGCGAGGAACTGTACGCGCGCTACGGGCACACAGCCATCCGCGTATGCGACATGGTGAACGACCTCGATATCGTCTTCAACTACGGCATCTTCGATTTCAACACCGATCATTTCTACTGGAAGTTCGTCAAGGGCGAGACCTGGTATGAGTTAGGGGCGACACCCTACTGGTGGTTCATGCGGGAGTACGAAGAGGAAGAGAGACCGGTGTATGAGCAGGTGCTGAACCTTGATGCCGAGCAGCGCGAGGCGCTGTGGAAGGCGTTGGTGGAGAACTACCAACCGCAGAATCGCAAATACCTCTATAACTTCGTGTTTGACAACTGCGCCACACGTCCGTTCCATATGATCGACCGCATCTTCTGCGGTAACAACGCCGAGGGCTCGTGGTCGGAGTACGAAGGCGCGGAGGGTATGACCTACCGCCGGTTCATTCAACACTATACGCCGAGAGGTTCGTGGGCGGACTTCGGCATCAATCTGGTCTTCGGTCCCAAAGCCGACCAACCGATGCACGGCGAAGAGCGTTTGTTCCTGCCCGAAGAGCTGATGTTCTACCTCAGCCAAGCCCGTACGGCCGATGCATGGATGGTGAGCAGCGAACAAATCGCGCCCTTTGCGGTACAACCCGTACCGTGGTACAAGACCTGGTATTTGGGTATCATCCTTTATTTTGTATTCATCTGCCTCATCAGTGTTTACGACCGCACGCGTCAACGCTGGTCGTGGTGGGTAGAACTGGTAGCCGGTATTCCCTACCTGCTGCTGATTGTTATTGTGACGTTTTTGACATTCTTCTCCTGCCATCCGCTGGTCGGATTCGGCTGGAGACTGATGATTATTCCTTTGACCCATTTATGCGCAAGACTTATCTATATCATACGTTGATTCTCTGCTTGTTCGCGCTTGGTCTGCAAGCGGCGCCGCGCCTGACGGTGGTAGCTGTGGTGGACGGTCTGACGGCCGACAACCTCACCATGCTGCGTCCTTACTGGCAGCAGGGCGGTTTACGAACCTTGAGCGAAGAGGCTTTCCAAACAACCGTGGCGTATCCGCAACTCGTATATGGCGGTAATGAGACCACGGCGACCCTCATGACCGGTGTCACGCCGGACCGGCACGGGTATAGTATGGATAATTATTTCGCCCGCCGCGACCGCAAGACCCACACCATGCTGGAGGACGAGTCGGTTCGCGGCATAGGCACGAAGCAGCAGATCTCCGCCAAGAACCTCTTGGCGCAGACGCTCACCGACCGCATGCGTATCGCCTATCCGAATGCGAAGATCTACGCGATCGGTCTGCAGCCGGAGAGTTCGGTACTGCTTGCCGGACACGCTGCGAACGCTTGTTGCTGGATAGACGCCGAGACCCGACAATGGACGGCGACGGCCGCCTATACCGAAGGACTGCCTTCGGCGGCTTACGAGCAGAACAAGTCCGGTCGGATCGCTACGCTGGCGGCACGTCAGTGGACACCGCGCATGGACATCCCCACCTATACCGCCCCTACCGATCAGGAGCGCAAGAAAGGTTTTGCATATGACGTAGAGGACGTCTTGCTCCATGCGCCGCAGGCCAATACGCTCGTCATTGAGCTGGCGCTGGCTATCCAGAAAGAAGAAAAACTCGGTATGGATGCGACGCCCGACATGCTGATGCTCCAACTCAACACACTCAGCCCGAATGCCAAGTCCGACCGGATCGCCAGTGCCGAGCACGAGGACATGTACCTGTGGCTCAATCAAGACCTGGGCTATATGATGGAACAACTCGACAAACGGATCGGTCGCACGAACTACCAGATCTTAGTCGTAGGCCGTCCGATCTTAGGCACTGACCCGCAGAGCTTGGCGGACATCCATATGCCGGTGCAGGCCTTCAATGCCGACCGCGCCGCAGCACTGACCGGTACGTACCTCATGGCGCTGTACGGTCACGAGCGTTGGGTGGACGGCGCCTACGGACAATCGATATACCTCAACCGCAACCTCATCGAGCAGAAACGGCTCAACTTGGAGACGCTCCAGCGGCAGGTAGCCAATTTCCTGATGGATTTTGAGGGGGTACAGATTGCCATCCCGAACTATGAAGCCATGCGCTATCCGATGCTGGGCACCACGCTCTGCAAGCGCCATACGGGCGATGTGGTCTTTATGCTCCAACCCGGTTGGCGACTGATGCAGGACGAGAAACGAAGCATCGATAAGGTGATCGACGACAATCCCGAGTCGCCTGTCCTCCTATGGAGCGGAACGATCCGTCCGATGCCGCAAGAGCGATTGGACGCAACCCAAGTAGCAGATTTAATATTTTAAGACAATGATATTTCACGAGATTAAAGTTAAGTACGACCGTCAAACGGGTGAAGACAACCCGGGTAAGGTCAAAGAGATCTACCTCATCGACGGTGCAGTGAGTTTTGCAGACGCAGAGAACTGCCTGATGGACGAGATCAAACCGTTCATCTTCGGTGACTGCGAGGTACAGAACTGCAAACGCAGCCAGTTCTATGACGTATTCCCCAACGAGGGCGGTGCATTCTGGTACAAAGCCCGCGTGGAGATGATCACCGTGGACGGCGACAAAGAGACGCGCAAGAGCGTAGCGTTCCTCGTTCAAGCCAATATGCTGGACGATGCTGTCTTCGCCCTCAAAGAGGCACTGAAATCCCTCGATTGCGAGATCATCTCGATCGCCAAGACCCCGATCATGGACATCCTGCACGCCGTTCACTGATGCCGCAGCAATTCGACATACGCGCGGTCCTCAAGAGCAAAGCTCCGAAGGCGAAAGTACCGAATTTCATCATCCGGTACTTGGAGCGTATCGTACATGTCGAGCAGATGAATGCGTTCTTACGCAAGTACCCGGATCTGAAAGGCTACGCGTTTATCGACCGCGTCATTCATGAGGAGCTGGGTTGTACCGCCTCCATCGACGGCATCGATAACATACCCACCGACGGCCGACCGGTGATCTTCGTGAGCAACCACCCCCTCGGTGGACTCGACGGCATGATCATCGCGCAGATGATCCACGAGAGTCGTCCGGAGAGTCGGGAGCTGAAGGTCATCGTCAATGAACTGCTCATGTACATAGAGCCGATCAATGAACTCTGGGCACCGGTGAATAAGGTGGGGCACCTGAGCAAAGAGCAAGCCGCTGCGCAGCAACGAATGTGGGAGAGTGAGACGGATGTATTGACGTTTCCTGCCGGCGCATGCAGTAGGCTCCAACGGATAGACGGTCATTGGCATATTCAGGATCTGGAATGGCAGAAGAACTTCGTGCAACGTGCCCGTGAGTACAAGCGCGACATCGTTCCGATCTATTTCGAGGGCAAGAACAGCACGTTCTTCTACCTTTTGGCTTTGATACGCAAATGGCTGCATATCAAACTGAACATCGAAATGTTATACCTGGTGGACGAGATGTACGGCGCACACGGCAAGCACTTCAAGGTGCATGTGTTACCGCCTATCCCCTACACCACTTTAGATAATAGTAAATCACCCAAAGCATGGGCTCAAACCATAAAATCCATTGTTTATGCAAGCAATCATACCAGCAGTTGACAGGTCGCTTCTGATCCAGGAATTAGAAGGTCATTTGCTTCGTCCGTCCAATAAAGCGGACAACCTCATCTATGACATCACGGCGCATGAGTGTCCGAACGTGATGCGCGAGATAGCGCGTCTGCGTGAGATCAGTTACCGTGACGGAGGTGGAGCAACCGGCAAAGAGATGGACATCGACGAGATGGACACGATGGCTAAACCGTACCACCAGCTCATCGTGTGGGATCCCGAGAATCAGCAGATCATCGGCGGTTATCGCTATCTGTTAGGTCACGAGGCGGAGATACGCGACGGACAACCCTTCATCACCTCGGCGCACCTGTTCCATTACTCGGAGCGCTTCATCCGCGAGTACCTGCCGCACACGATCGAGTTCGGTCGCGCGTTCGTACAGCCGATGTACCAGCAGCGCGAGATGGGGGTTAAGGCGCTCTTTGCGTTGGATAACATTTGGGACGGCATCGGCGCGGTGATGAATAACCACCCGGAGATACGATGGATGATCGGTAAGGTCACGATCTACCCCGATTATAACGAGGCTGCGCGCGAACTGATTTATGCGTACCTCAACCAATATCACAAAGGCGAAGAAGGCTTGTTCGGTCCTTATCATCCCTTCGTGTCGCAACCGCTCGCTACGAACCCCTTCAGCGGCGAGGATAAACAAGAGAACTACCGCATCCTGCAGTTAGCCGTACGCGAACAAGGAACGGTCATACCGCCTATGTTCTCCGCTTACCTCAACATCACCAACGATCTGATGTTCTTCGGCAACGCCATCAACGATGAGTTGGCGAATGTGTATGAGACCGGCATCATGGTCGATCTGGAGACCGTGTACCAAGAGAAGAAAGAACGTTACATCACGACGTACATCCAATGGCTGGAGTCGCAGAACAAATAAATAAGGTACGCGCACACCTGCCCGCGCACGTGACGCTGGTGTGCGTGAGTAAGTTCCAACCTATCGAGGCGATACGCGAGGCATATGCCGCCGGCGAGCGCCATTTCGGAGAGAGTCGGGTGCAAGAACTGAAGCAGAAAGTGGCGGCACTACCCGCGGACATCCGATGGCATTTCATCGGACACCTCCAGACCAATAAGGTGCGTGACCTGCTCAAGTTACGCCCCTACCTCATTCAGTCCGTCGATTCCGAACACCTGCTGCAGGCCATCAACGAGGAAGCCGCCAAACAAGGCATTGTCCAAGATGTACTGCTCGAAGTGCATGTCGCCCGCGAACAAACCAAGACAGGCTTCAGCCCGGACCAATTACCAACTACCAATCACCAATTATCCAATGTCCGCATCTGCGGACTCATGGCCATGGCCACGAATACGGAGGATGAGGCAGAAATAAGAAGGTGTTTTGAGACCGCTCATTCACTTCTTTCAACTTTAAACTTTAAACCTTCAACCTTATCCATGGGCATGAGCGACGACTATCCGATCGCCATCGAGTGCGGCTCGACCATGGTGCGCATAGGCTCTACCATCTTCGGTGCGCGTGACTACTCGCGTAAACTAAAAGCCGTATTTTTTGATCAGGACGGTGTCCTCTTCAACTCGATGCCGTACCACGCGCAGTCGTGGGAACTGGCGATGAACGAGAACGGACTGCCGTTCACCAAGAACCAGACCTACCGCAACGAAGGGCGTACGGGTGCTTCGGTCATCAACGAGGCATACCGCCTCATACACGGCGTGGACGCACCGCAAGAGGTGGTCGAGGCCGTTTATGCCGCCAAGTCCGCCCACTTCATTCGCCTCACCGGAGGGCAGCTGCCCGAACGCATACCCGGCATCCAAGACGTGCTGCATTTCCTGCACGAACACGGTGTTCAGTGTTGGGTCGTGACCGGCTCCGGGCAACGCAACCTCATCAGCAGCCTCAATGATACTTTCGATCATGTGTTCACCGGCATCATCTGTGCCTACGATGTCACGCACGGCAAACCCGATCCCGAGCCGTACCTGAAGGCATGGGAACGGAGCGGTTTTGCCAAGAACGAGTGCATGGTCGTGGAGAACGCACCGCTCGGTGTGCGTGCCGGCAAAGCTGCCGGACTCTATACGGTCGCCGTCAACACAGGCATCCTGTCAGACGCTGATCTGGCCGCCGAAGGCGCAGATATCGTCCTGCCCGACATGAAAGCTCTGCTGCAACATTTAACTGCCATTTTGTCAGTCTAACGCGTTTTGGCGCATAGTTTGTGTAGTGTTTAGTGAAATGTGATTATTAACTAAACAAGATACAACTATGAATAACCAAAACGAAAACTTACAAAAATTCGCCATCAACCTCTGCGAGCGGGCTCGCGAAGGCAAATTGGATCCCGTGATCGGTAGAGACGACGAGATCCGGCGTGTATTACAGATTCTGAGTCGTAGAACGAAGAATAATCCTATCTTGATCGGTGAACCGGGTGTCGGTAAGACTGCTATCGCAGAGGGTCTTGCCCATCGAATCGTACGCGGGGATGTACCGGAGAACCTAAAGAAGAAACAGATCTACTCCCTCGATATGGGTGCCCTTATCGCGGGTGCGAAATACCAGGGTGAGTTCGAGGAGCGTCTGAAAGGCGTGGTCAACGAGGTCGTTGCCGCGGCTGGTGAGATCATCCTCTTCATCGATGAGATCCATACCCTCGTAGGGGCAGGCAAATCAAGCGGCGCCATGGACGCAGCGAACATTCTCAAGCCGGCGTTGGCGCGTGGTGACCTGCGTGCGATCGGTGCCACCACCCTCGACGAGTATCAGAAATATTTCGAGACCGATAAGGCCCTCGAGCGTCGATTCCAGAAGGTCATGGTGGACGAGCCGGATGAGGCAGCTACCATCTCCATCCTGCGTGGTCTGAAGGAGCGCTACGAGACCCATCATAAGGTGCGTATCAAAGACGACGCCATCATTGCGGCCGTCACCCTCTCTGCGCGGTATATCACCGATCGTTTCCTGCCCGATAAAGCCATCGACCTCGTCGATGAAGCAGCCGCTAAGTTACGTCTGGAGGTGGATTCCAAACCCGAAGAGATCGATACCCTCGACCGCCAGATCAAGCAACTCGAGATCGAGCGCGAGGCCATCAAACGCGATAAGGACGAGGCGAAACTGAAAGTTATTGAAGGTCAACTCAAAGACCTCAAAGCGCAGTCCGAAGAACTGAACGCGCGGTGGAATAAAGAGAAAGGCTACGTGGCTACTATCCAGAATGAGAAAGCACGTATCGAGACCCTCAAGCACCAAGCCGAGGTGGCTGAACGCGAAGGCGAGTACGGGAAGGTAGCCGAGATCCGCTACAGCCAGATCCCTGCCGCAGAAGCGAATATCAAGTCCGCGCAGGACTCGCTCCATGCCATCAGCAACGAGGCGCTGATCAAAGAGGAAGTCGATGAAGACGATATCGCCGAGGTAGTAGCCCGTTGGACGGGTATACCGGTAGCGAAGATGATGCAGTCCGAGCGCGATAAGCTGCTGCACCTCGAGGAAGAACTGCACAAGCGCGTCATCGGGCAAGATGCCGCTATCGAGGCGGTCAGCGACGCCATCCGGCGTAGCCGCGCGGGCTTACAAGACCCCAAACGACCCATCGGCAGTTTCATCTTCTTAGGTACCACCGGTGTCGGTAAGACCGAACTCGCCAAAGCGCTGGCAGACTACCTCTTCGATGACGAGAACATGATGACGCGTATCGATATGTCCGAGTACCAGGAGAAGTTCAGCGCGACGCGTCTGATCGGTGCGCCTCCGGGATACGTAGGCTATGATGAAGGCGGTCAACTGACCGAAGCCATCCGACGCAAGCCATACTCGGTTGTACTCTTCGATGAGATAGAGAAAGCCCATCCGGATGTCTTCAACGTCCTGCTGCAAGTGCTCGATGACGGTCGTCTGACGGATAACAAAGGACGTGTCGTCAACTTCAAGAACACCCTTATCATCATGACCTCCAACCTCACGGAAGAGCAGTTACGGGCACAAGTACGACCGGAGTTCATCAACCGTATCGACGAGATCATCCACTTCAGCGAACTGACCGAAGATGACATCAAGGCCGTGGTCGGACTGCAAGTAAGCCGCATCCATAAGATGCTCGAAGACCAAGGTATCGACCTGCGCGTCACGGACGATGCCATCCGTTATATCGCCAAGGAAGGCTACGATCCGCAGTTCGGTGCAAGACCGGTTAAGCGGGCGCTGCAACGACTCGTGCTCAATGAACTCTCGAAGTCCATCATCGCCGGCAAAGTCGATCAGAACAAACCCGTCATCGTCGAATTGCGCGACGGCGAACTCCAATTCCGGAATTAAATTAACGAAAAGTGGCATACGCATTTGCGTATGTCATTTTTTTTGTGTAATTTTGTGCCCGATTTGGAAAAATGAGACGAAACACGTACATATTTGTGGCATTGGTGGCGCTGATGGCGCTGCTTTTCTGCCTCGATGTATGTAGCGGGAGCATGTGGTTATGGCCATTCGGAGCGTTGAATCCGATGGAGCAAAACATCCTGCATGCGATCCGTTTGCCGAAGGCGATCACGGCGATCTTAGCCGGTGCGTCGTTGTCGGTGGCGGGTCTGATCATGCAGACGCTGTTCCGCAACCCCTTGGCGAGTCCGTACACCTTAGGTGTGTCTTCGGGTGCAAGTCTGGGTGTCGCGCTGCTGACGATGATGGGAGTCAGCATTCAGCTATCAGCAGTCAGTATTCCTATCGCGGCGTGTATCGGTGCGTTGCTGGTGTTGCTGCTGGTTCTGGCGGTCAGCCGGCGCGTGACGAGTAATGTGAGTTTGCTGATTGTGGGTATGATGTTCGGCTCGATCGCCGGTGCGTTGGTGAGTCTGATACAGAACTTCGCGAACCCCGATGCACTCAAGCTCTTCATCGTATGGACGCTGGGTTCGTTAAGCAGCGTCGGATGGGGCGACATGCAGTTGATGCTCCCTATCCTACTGCTCGGTGCGCTGTTTGTGGTGCTGAGTCTCAAGCCGCTGAACGGCCTGATGTTAGGCGAGGACTACGCCCGAGGCTTAGGCATCAATGTACGCAGGACGCGTCTGTACATCGTGTTAGCGACGGGATTGCTGGCCGGCGGTGTGACGGCTTTCTGCGGACTGATTGCCTTCATCGGCGTCGCCGTTCCGCATATAGCGCGGGGCATCTTCCGGACATCGAATCACCGCGTGACGATCCCTGCCTGCGTATTGATCGGTGCGTGTCTGCTGCTGGTCTGCGACGTCCTCTGCTCGCTGGCTATCTACCCGCTCCCGATCTCCACGATCTCGGCTCTCTTCGGTGCGCCGGTCATCATTTGGATTATTCTTAAAAACAAATAAATAATGTCTGTACATGTGCAAAATAGCCGGATGACGACAGCCAAGTTGCGTCAGATGAAGGCGAACGGCGAGAAGATCGCTATGTTAACAAGTTATGATTTCACGCTGGCGCGTCTGGTGGACGAAGCAGGTATCGATATACTGCTGGTAGGCGACAGTGCGAGCAACGTTGTATGCGGCAACCAAACGACGCTGCCTATCACGGTGGAGGAGATGATCTTCCTCACGAAAGGTGTGGTGCGCGCAGCGGAGCATGCGCTGGTGGTATGCGACATGCCGTTCGGCAGTTATCAGGTGAGCGAAGAGGAGGCGGTACGCAGCGCCATCAAGATCCTCAAAGAGAGCGGTTGTGATGCCGTCAAACTGGAGGGCGGCGAAGAGATTCTGCCGTCGATCAAGCATATGATTCAAGCCGGTGTGCCGGTGATGGGGCACCTGGGTCTGACCCCGCAAAGCGTGAATCAGTTCGGCGGTTACGGCTTACGCGCGAAGGAAGAGGCCGAAGCGGAGAAGTTACTGCATGACGCGAAGTTATTGGATGAGGCAGGCTGTTTCAGCATCGTGCTGGAGAAGATCCCTGCGGCGCTGGCAGCGAAAGTGACGAAGGCGGTGAGCTGCCCCGTGATCGGCATCGGCGCCGGCAACCAATGCGACGGACAGGTGCTCGTGCTGCATGACATGTTAGGACTCAACCAGGGCTTCAAACCGAAGTTCCTACGTCATTTTGCAAAGCTGGCGGAGGTGGTCAAAGACGCGGTAGGCGAATATGTATCCGCCGTCAAAGACAGCAGCTTCCCGAACAATGAGGAAAGCTATTGATAGTAAATAAAAAAACAGATAAAACACTGATTTATAATTTTAAGTACTTCGTACTATAAGTTTTATTTAACTAAAGGGCTCTCGTAAGTAAATTTACGGAGCCCTTTATCAAATAATCCTTATCTCTACGAGATAAAATTATAAATCAGAGATAAACATAGATAAAATTTCTTCGTCTTTCTCTATTATGGGATGAGTGCTTGGATCTTCTCCGCGAGCTCGTCCATGTATTTATTACCTGTCTCGGGGTTGATCGGCAGGGCGCCGAAGTCAATCGTGATAAACGGATAGGTACTGTTGGTCGTCACGAGCTTGAGGTCCTTACGACCGTAACGAACCTCCATGATCTCCGAGAACGGAATGACAATGCCTTGCGCATACAGCAGACCGAGTTCGGTATTGGCTAAGACATTACGTCCCACCAAGATATCGTGCTGATACCATACCTCGTAGTTATCTCCCAGCGTCTCTTTGATCATCGCCTCTGCCTGCGGGTTGAGCGTCGATGCTTCGCGTCTCCACTGCTCGCGTACGCGCTCACGCTCTGCCGCTGCCTCGCGCACATGTTCCTCGTTCTCATTTACATAGTCATCGATCATACCCAGATACATCTTCGCGCGGAAACGCAGCCCGAAGAGCATCAGCAGGTCGGCTATAATCACCACGCCCGGGTATGCCAAGGTACCGTAGAAATCCTGCAGCACAAACGGAATCGGAACATATGCCAGCGCCAGCAACAAACTGATATACAGCAGTATGCGGCACTTGTTATGCGCATGACGAATCGCATGAATCGTCTGCTCGCGCGTTACTTCACGTACTACTTTGAGTCGCTCACGTGCATCAAACCAGGTCCACACCAAAAAGAGCGAAACCAACATCAGTCCGATAAGGACAAATAACAACGAATAGAGTAAAATTTCAAGTCTCATATGCGTATAAATTTAAGGTGGTTATACTATGCCATACTATAACTTGCTGCAAAGATACAACATTTATTTGAAATACGCAAATATTTTTTGATTTTTTTTGCATATGTCAGTTTTTTTTTGTATCTTTGCCCGCGAAATGTATAAATTGTCTATTATGCGAAAACTCCTTTTCATTCTAACGGCTGCCTTCGCGTTCGCGAGTGCGCAAGCCCAAGAGCAAGAACACATTCGTTATGTCGGCGGAGACATCTCCATGCTCCCGCAGTACGAGAAACACAGTTCCGGTTACAAAGATGCGAACAATCAGAAGATCAGCAATCTGATCACGTGGTTACGGAACGACTGCGGCTGGAACACCTTCCGTGTACGCCTCTTCGTGAACCCTAACCCCGATTTCGGAACGGCGCATTATAAGGAAGATAATAAGCCCTTACCGAAGGACTACGCCATCATTCAGAACTTGGCCTACGTGACCGCGCTCGGTAAGCGTATCAAGGACGCCGGGGCGTACTTCATGCTCGATTTCCATTATTCGGACTTCTGGGTAGATGCCGGTAAGATCCTTCCTCCCGATGCATGGGCAGGTGCGAACGACGCAGCCATGGCGGACAGTGTCTCCAACTACACCCACCGTGTGCTCCAGACGCTCAAGGCTGCGGGTGCGACACCCGATCTGGTGCAGGTCGGCAACGAGATCATGTACGGCGTATGCGGCAGAAAAGTGCATCCCTACGACTATAGCGGCGATAACTGGACTGGTTATATAGGCATCCTGCAAGCCGGCTGTAACGCGGTACGCGAGGAGTGCCCGAACGCACAAATCATCATTCATACCGATCGCCCGTGTAACAAGGAGTATAATAACTACTATTACGGTAAGCTCGTTCAGAACAACGTGGACTTTGACGTCATCGGTCTGAGTTATTACCCGTTCTGGCATGCCGATTACACGCCTACCGCAGCGAGCACCGCGCAACAAACGCTGTACCCGCTCACCAGCGCCATCAAGTACTTAGGCACACAGTTCCCCGACAAGCGCGTGCAGATCGTAGAGACGGCGTATAACTTCCAGTACTGGCCGAACAAAGGGGTTAACTATGACACCCGGAAACGCTGGGAATGCAGCGTAGCAGGTCAATATCAGTACATCCAAGACCTCGTGGATATTCTCAAGCCCCTCACCAATCTGGACGGCATCAGCTATTGGTTCCCGGAGGACGCCGGTAACGGTGACTACGTAGATTGGAATACCAAATCCCGCTTGATCGAAGAGAGCTGGTCAAACCGCGGTTTCTGGGATGAGAATGCAACCACCTCGGGTCATGCCCTCAACAGCCGGGCACCCCATTACATGCGTAACTTCTACCGGAACGCCGAGGGTGTAGAAACCGTAAGCAGCAACGAGATGACCCGCAGCCGCAAGGTACTGAAGGACGGTCAGTTCATCATCGAGCGTAACGGCGAGACCTATACCTTCACCGGACAGAAAATACAATAAGCAATCATTTAAACACACATACACTATGACAACACAAGAAATGAAATCGGCTTTTGAGCAAGCCTATGGCCGCAAGGCGGAGAAGATCTTTTTTGCCCCCGGGCGCGTAAACCTCATCGGCGAGCATACCGACTACAACGGCGGTTGTGTCTTCCCCTGCGCGCTGAGTTTCGGTGCGTGGCTGCTGTTAGCCAAGAATGCAGACAAGGTACTGCGTTTCCAATCGCTCAACATGCCACAGAAATACGAGATCGCTATCGATGCCATTAAGCCCCAAGCCGACCGCGCATGGTGCAACTACGCGTTGGGTTGTATCGACATCATCGCACGCCGTCATCCGGAGGCAAAACTGCAGAGCGGTTATGACATCCTCTATTATGGCAACGTACCCGCCGGCGCAGGTCTGAGCAGTAGTGCCGCTATGGAGGTGGTGACCGCACGTGCCTTCACCGAGGAAATGGGTTGGGAAGATGCGAACGATAAGAAATACCGTACGGAATTAGCGTTGATCGGTCAGGCATGCGAGCACGAGTACGCAGGCGTGATGTGCGGCGTGATGGATCAGTTCGCCAGCGCACAAGGTAAGAAAGACCACGCTATCTACCTCAACTGCGACACGCTTGAGTTCGAGCATGTGCCGGTTAAGTTAGAGGGCATCAAGGTCGTGATCACCAACACCCACAGCCCGCACCATCTGGACAGCGGCGCGTACAACGACCGCGTGCGTCAATGCCACACGGCTGTAGAGCAGATCAGCAAGGTGAAGCCGATAAAGTTCCTTGCCGAGTTGAGTCCGGAAGACTGGAAAGAGGTAGAGGGTGCTATCACCGACCCGATCGCGAAGAAACGTGCGCGTCACGTCGTAGGCGAAGTAGCACGTACTGCCGCGGCGGTTGAGGCACTCAAGAAAGGCGAGATCGCTTATTTCGGCGAACTGATGACGGCGAGCCACGTGTCGCTGCGCGATGACTACGAGGTAACGGGCAAAGAACTGGACACCTTAGCCGAGGCTGCTTGGCAAGTGGACGGTGTGCTCGGCAGTCGTATGACCGGCGGCGGTTTCGGCGGATGCACGGTCAGCCTCGTCAAGGACGAAGCCATCGAGAACTTCAAGGCTTTCGTAGGCAAAGAGTACGAAGCAAAGACCGGCCTGAAGGCGGACTTCTATGTGGCAGAGATTGGTGACGGCGTAGCACGCCTGGTGTAAGGTGTAAAGTGTACAGTGTATGAAACCAATTCATTTCTATACCATCAAGAGTAGCGGCGGACTGAAAGTCGAGATCAGCGACCTGGGAGCAAAGATCACCAAGTTGCTGGTAGCTAACCGCAAAGGCGAAGTTAAAGACATCGTGTTGGGCTTCCGGACTGCCGAGGAGTGGCGCACGAAGGAGACCTATTTCAATGCGATCTGCGGGCGCGTGGCGAACCGTATCGGCGGAGGTGTGTTCGAACTGGACAGCAAGACCTATAAGTTGCCGGTCAATAACGGTCCTAACTGTCTGCATGGAGGTCTGGAAGGCTTCAATGCGAAGGTCTGGGAGGTTGTGGAGCAGAGCATCTACGAGATCAAACTTCACTACCGCGCCAAGGACGGCGAGGAAGGTTTCCCCGGCAACCTCGATGTATGGGTGACCTACACGGCGACCAAAGACAACCGCCTCGTCATTCATTACGAAGCGAAGACGGATGCACCGACGCTCGTGGCGATGACCAATCATGCCTACTTCAACCTCGCGGGCGAAGCGAGCGGCGTGGTGGACGAGCACGTGCTCCAGGTGAACGCCGATCAGTACACGCCTTTCGATGAGTGGACGTGTCCGACCGGCGAGATCAAGCCCGTAGAGGGCACACCGATGGACTTCCGCCAACCGGTTCGTTTAGGCGACCGTATGTACGATCCGTTCTTTAAACCGTGGAAAGGCATCGACAATAACTGGTGCCTGTGTGCCGGTGATGCCCCCAAGCAGCTGCGTCACGCATGTACGCTGCAGGCCGACGGACGTACGATGGAGTGTTGGACGACGATGAAGGGTCTGCAGGTCTATACCGGCAATTTCATTGAGCGCAACGAAGGCAAGAGCGGTACGCTGTACGACGAGAAACATGCCGTGTGTCTCGAGGCTCAAGCTTGGCCGGATAGCATCCACCACGAGGACTTCCCGAATATTGTGCTCCGTCCGGACGAACGATTAGATGAAATAACGGAATATCGATTCTTATGAGAAAAAATCTTTTTACCATGCTGCTGATCGGTAGCATGGTTTTGTGTAACTGCTCCACGAAACAACCTGTTCGTACGGACACCTTGCTTCGTCACTGGCAGTTCACCCAAGACACGACGGAGAACCCCGTTTGGCAGGATGTCATGGTTCCGCACGACTGGTCGATCAGCGGTCCCTTTGATCGCGCGAACGACTTGCAAGAGGTCATCGTCGTGCAGAACGGAGAGAAGGAGCCGACGTGGAAGACCGGTCGTAGCGGTGGTCTGCCGTGGATGGGTAAGGGACATTACCACACGCGCGTCAAAGTGAATAAGGATAAGTTCTACACCCTTGTCTTTGACGGTGCGATGAGTCATGCAGACGTGTACGTGAACGGCGAAGAGATGGTGTACTGGCCGTACGGATACAATACCTTTGACTGCTATATACTGCCGTCAGCATTCAGCCATCAGCATTCAGATAGCGTGGATATCGATGTGTATCTGGAGAACAAACCCCAGCAGAGCCGTTGGTATCCTGGCGCAGGCTTGTACCGCAACGTACACCTCGTAGAGACGCATCCGATTCATATCCCGACTTTCGGTGTGCTGGTGCGTACGCCGAAAGTGAGCAAAGAGTTCGCGCAAGTGACGATCGCAGTAGAACTGCAAAACGGGGTGGAGCCGCTCAGCATTCAGGATTCAGAATTCAGTATTCAGACCGATATCCTCTATAAGGGTAAGGTCGTAGCGACGGCGGAAGGGCAGCAGGCTGTAGCCGAGGTGATGAACCCGCATTTATGGAGCCCCGAGACTCCGTATCTATACACCGCACGTACGAGAGTTTATAAGCAGTCAGAAGTCAGCCATCAGCCTTCAGAACTCATTGACGAGAAAGAGACGGTGTTCGGTATCCGCAGTCTGAGTTATACGCCCGAGCATGGGTTCCAACTCAACGGCAAGACCCGTAAGTTCAAGGGCGTCTGCAATCACCATGACTTAGGTCCGTTGGGCGCTGCCGTTCATAAGGATGCGCTGCGTCACCAGATCACGATGCTCAAAGCCATGGGGTGCGACGCCATCCGTACGAGTCATAACATGCCCGCACCGGAACTCGTAGAGCTCTGCGATGAGATGGGTATGATGATGATGATCGAGCCTTTCGATGTTTGGAACTGGGGCAAGACGGAGAATGACTACAGCAAAGATTTCAACGACTGGTGGAGATGGGACATCACGAATATGGTCAAGCACTATCGCAATAACGCCTGCGTAATGCTGTGGTCGAGCGGTAACGAGGTATGGAACCAAGTGCTGCCGGACGGCATTGAGATCGTGACCAATCTGCAGGCGCTCTTCCATGAACTCGACCCCACCCGCCCCGTGACAAACGGCATGGATCAGGCGATGTACGTCATCCACAACGGCTTCGGTGCAGCAGTAGAGATCCCCGGCTTCAATTATCGTACGAGCCGCTATGAAGAGGGCTATGAGCACCTGCCGCAGAAGATGATTCTGGGTTCGGAGACCGCCAGCACCGTCTCGAGTCGCGGCGTATATAAGATTCCTGCCGTCATCCAGCCGGACGCACTCTACAAGGATCAACAGTCTTCCGGTTATGACGTGGAGTACTGTGCATGGTCGGGACTGCCCGAACAGGATTTCCAATTGCAGGATGATTATAACTGGACCTTGGGTCAGTTTGTCTGGACGGGCTTTGACTACTTAGGTGAGCCGTCGCCCTATGACACGGACGCGTGGCCGAGTCACAGCAGTTATTTCGGCATCATTGATCTGGCCTCGCTGCCGAAAGACCGGTACTGGCTCTATCGCAGCCAATGGAACAAAGAGGACGCCACTTTGCATGTGCTGCCGCACTGGAACTGGAACGAAGGCGATTTAGTGCCGGTGTTCTGCTACACAACCTACCCGAGCGCGGAGCTTTTCGTGAATGGTAAGAGCTACGGTAAACTGCGCTTTGCCACGGCGGAAGAGACAGCGCGCTTGGCGAAGGGCGAGACAATCGAGGGCGTGAGCCAGATGCCGAAGGTAGCAGATTTTGAAGTACCCGTTTGGGGTTCTGCGCCGAGACCGGAGTTGTTACCGCGCTATCGACTGATGTGGTTTGACGTACCCTATGAGGCAGGAGAGATCACCGTAGTAGCGTATGATGAGGAAGGCAAAGAAGCAGCGCGTGAGACGATTCAAACCGCCGGAGAACCGGATCATCTGGAGGTTGTTTGGGCGAATGAGGACGAGCAGCCGGTGGAACTGTGCTACATGACCGTACGCGTAGTAGATAAGGCGGGCAATCTTTGTCCGATGGCTAACAATCTGATAGCGTATCAGGGTGACGGTTTTGTAGCCGCTGCGAATGGAGATGCCGCTTGTCTGGACAGCTTCGTAGAACCGCAAATGCATGCCTTCGCCGGACAATGTACATTCATCGTCAAGAAAGGAAGTAAGGGAGAATTTAGAATGATAAAGAAATAGCCTGAGCAGTGCCCAGGCTATTTTTTTTAGATGCTTGCGAATAATTACTTATTTGCAGGAGCAGCTACGAGCTCACCGGTATCACCATCAGTCGAAGTGAAGGTGTAGAGGATAGCATCACCCTCGTTGAAACCAGTGTTGTCCAGCGGATACCACTGACCATCAGCCTCGTTAGAAATACTGATGTTAGCGCCAATGTTGTCGCCCGATACTACAGACTCATAGGTGAATTTCTTGTTGTCGTTAGGATCAACGGTCATTTGAGCCCACTGCCAGCCGTTACCAGCGCACTTGATGTACATAACGCCTTCTGTCGGCTCTACTTTACATACTTGATCCTCGCTAACACCGAAGTTCAAGAAACCGTAAACGGTAACAGGCATGATCGTGAAGTCAACCTTCAGGTTTTTCTTAACAGCCTTTGCACAAGCTTTCTCCTCGTCATACTCCATTTGGTCATTGGTCCAAGAGCTGTCCACAACGAACTTGAACTCCTTACCAACGATAGCCTTCAGAGTGATATTCCAGTTTGCACCGCTACCTTCCATCGGATAAGCCGTTACATCCCAAGATTTCTCAAATGCATCACCTACGATGTAAACAACGTGTCCTTCCGGAACAGGATTGGTAACAGTCAGGTTGAAGGTAACGTCATCATACACAGCCTCAACGCAAGGATTGCCCTTGAAAGCATAGGAACGAACGTAAACAACGTCAGCCTCTGCACCACAAACGAGCTTCGACTCTACCTCGTACTCAACCTCGAGAGTAGCATCACCTTTAACAACCTCGCAAGGATGCTCCTCGGTTCCGATCCATTGGTAGTCCCAACTGCTCGGGAAAGTACCGTCTTTAGCCAATGCACAAGGTTTACCTTGGAGAGCCTCTTCTGTAGGAAGCACAGCTTTGAACCAGCCATGATAACCAGCGATAGCCTCGAAGTGTACCATTGCCTCAGGATCAGTGTTCCAGTTGTTGTAGTTACCAGCGAATACATAACCAACCTCGTCGCACATTTCGTCGATGTTAGCAATGTTCCAAACAACGGTAACAGCACCTTCGGTAGCCTCTACCTCAGGAAGATCACTCTTGATGTCCGGAGTAACAGGAGTGTTGTCCTTCTTACATGCAGTCATCATTACAGCGCATGCCATCATGGCAAATGCAAAAAATTTGTAAGCTTTCATAATGAATTAAATTTGTTAATAAATGTTAATTGGGTTAATTGATTATTGTTTATTAATAACCTTCGTTTTGTTTCAGGTTATGGTTAGCCGTAACCTCAGACAGCGGCAGCGGATAGAGGTTACGATATTCTTCAATATTAGCTTGTTGACCGAGGATAGCGCCACCTTTCCACTCCCACGCGTATTTCTTACCCGTGAACATACGATAGCGGATCAGGTCGCTACGACGGAAGCCTTCTGCATAGAACTCACGACCACGCTCGTCGAGTACATCGCGAAGCGTATAACCGGTGTTCTCTACAGCACCTGCGCGGTGACGAACCACGTTGATCGCTGCGTCTGCCGTCATGGACAGCGGCGTAGCACCACGGAGGATAGCCTCTGCATAGGTGAGGTAAGCCTCTGCTTTACGCATCAACGCGAGGTCAGTATCCGGGAACTTGGTATCATGCGCTACGCGAGTCTCGTCAGCCATGAGGTTGCTGTACTTAATTGTACCCCAACCGGATTTGAACTTATCATCCTCGTTCTCTTTCCAGAAGTTACAAGCATAGTCACCTGTACCTTTGTTGATAAACATAGCACGTTTATCACCGGTAGCGGCAATGATCTCAGCTGCACCTCCTAAGTACGGACCGTAACCTCCTTGCGCAACCGTCTTAGCACCATCCTTTGCATCTACCGGGCGAACTAAGTCCGGGCAGAAAAGTTGGATGAGTTGTGCGCGGGTACGGATACATTTCCATGCCTCGGTCGTACCGGAAGCCGGCATACCGCCGGTGTAGCAGGAAGCGATGAGGAAGAGCGAACCACCCCAAGACTGTGTTTCAACACCATCCTGACCAACCGGGAGAAGGATCTCTTTGTACGCGTCATTGACAGCCGACATATTGTCGTTGTCACCCATGAAGAGGTAACGGTACTCGGTAGCGAGGCTGTAGGAGGAATTCATTACTTTCTCTGCGTACTCAGCAGCCTTGTTGTAATCGGGGATACATGTTGCCTCGTCCGCCTCGGCTACGCCTTTGTAGATAGCGGCGTTGATGTAGAGACGGGAGAGGAGCAGCCAAGCAGCGGCTTGGTCCACACGGTAGTAGCTCTCGCGGTTACCTGCCGGAGCCAGATCCGGAAGGAAGTTCTCGATCTCCGTGATCAGGTCTGCATAGAGGTCAGCACGTTTGTACTGCTCCGGCAGATCCATCAGACCGGATTTCCATACCTTCGGTACATTACCGAACATATCGAGCAGATAGTAATAATTGAGGGCGCGGATGAAACGGATCTCAGCGGTTTTGCGAGCGCCTGCCTCTTCAGCGAACTTATCGATGAAAAGGTTGCAAAGGGTGATGTCGAAATAGAAACGCGAGTACACACCTTTGATGAGCGAGTTGGACGAAGTCCAAGTAGCTTTACGGATATCATCTACACCTACATCCGGCCAGATCCAGTAAATCTGGTCAGCACAATACTCATTCAGAGAGAACATCATACGATAGAACGAGGAAGTACCCTCATCCATACCGGCGATATCGCCGTTACCGTCCGGTCCTTTCTGACCGGTAAGCGCCAAGGTTGCATAACACTTTACGAAAAGTGATTGCATATCGATGGTGGACTTGGTGTTCGGGTCAATGGACTCTACTTTCAAGTCTTGCACACAGGAGTTCATCGTGAGCATTAACACGGCTCCAATTATAGCAAATATCTTTTTCATATCAGTCATGATTTTTTAAGGTTCATTAAAATTGGAGGTTAACACCTACGAGCGCCGTGAGGCTACGCGGATATATGTTGTTGTCAATACCGCCGAATACTTCAGGATCCAGACCCTTGTAACCGGAGATCACCAGCGGGTTGGATACCGAACCGTAGAGACGAGCCTTGATGGCCGGCTTGTTCCAAGTATAACCGAGGGTGATGTTATCGATACGCAGGAAGGAAGCGTTCTCAACCCAGATATCCATCTTGTAAGCATTACTACTTACGCCGACAGTATTCGAGCCGGAGATACGAGCGAACTCAGTCTCCGTACCGCGGAGGATGTTGGTATAACCACCTTCACGCAACGGCGTCTGGAGGCTGTTCATACGACCTGCGCGGACGTCATTGTAAACATAGTTACCGATGCTCGAGCGGAGAGTAATACCGAGGTCGAAGTTATAGAACTGCCACTTGGACTGGAGACCGAGGGTGAACGGAGCCATTGCATTGTGGTATGCGATAAGGTCCTTATCATCGATGATGTCCTTGCCGCTGGCATCCTTATCACCGTTCTGGTTAACGATCTCATAGTAACCGTCCTCGCTGAGATAAGTCTGATAAACGAAGAAGGTAGCAGCGGGCAGACCCTCTTGGTGACGCTGGATCGTGTTACCCGTACCGGCCGAGATACCACCGGTTTCTACGAAGTACGGATTGTTCGGATCAGCAGTCTTACCGGTGGTAAGCTTGATGATCTTGTTCTGGTTATACGTAAAGTTGAATCCCAGATCCCATTTGAGTTTCTTGTTGTCAATAGCAACTGCATTGATCGAGAACTCAACACCTTGGTTCGAGAGCGAACCGATGTTACTTACTACCTGGTTCTTGAAGTTCATACCTGCAGCTACATCGACTACCGAGATCAGGTCTTTGGTAATACGATAGTAGTAGTCAATAGAACCGGAGATACGTCCGTTGAGGAAGCCGTAGTCGATACCTGCGTTGTAGGTCGTGGTCTTCTCCCAAGTCAGCTCGGTATTGAAGGCCTCCGGACGATAGCTCTGATAGTAGATATAGTTACCGTTGGCATCTTTCTCACCGAGGGTGTAGGAAGCGTGCTCACGGCTGATGCTATAGAGAACCAAGCCCGGGTAGTCACCCTGGTTGATCTCCTGCTGACCGGTGATACCGAAGCCGAGACGGAGTTTCAACTCGCTGAGCCAGTTAACATCCTTCAACCAGGATTCTTCTTTCATCTTCCAACCCAGTGCGACTGCAGGGAACACACCCCACTGTCTGCCCGGAGCGAAACGAGACGAACCATCACCACGGACGGTAGCCGTGATCATATAACGGTTGAGAGCTATGTAGTTCACACGACCGAAGAAGGAAACGAGGTAACTCTCGGTAGCCCACTCATAGTGATACGGGTTGTAGATCTGACCTGCGTTTTTCGTGCCTAACTCGGCATCGTTATAGGTCATCGGGTACAAACCGTTACCATCCTGTACACCCCAGTTCTTGAGGTGCGACCACTCGTAACCAACCTGTGCATCGAAGTGATGCTTGTCGTTGAAGTCCTTATAGTACTGCGCGTAGCAGTTGAACTGCAGGTTGTAGTTATGACGTTGGTTCTTTCCTTTCCAACCATAGTAGTTATTGGAAGAAGACTGCGGAGCGATGTCCGTCTTCTCCTCACCGTAGTTATAGTCAGCAGCGAAGTTAGCGTGGAGGCGGAGATCCTCAAATCCGTGGATCTTATAGTCAGCCTCAAGGTTACCGATGAACACACCGGCTTTTGCACCATACTCTTTGGTCTCAAGAGTAGCTACCGGGTTCTGCGGCACGTTGCTGTTGATCGTGTAACGCCACTCGGTATCGGTGTAACGACCTTGATCATCCGGATCCCAAGGTTTCTCAGTCTGATAGTACGGACCGTACTCGAGCAAGTGAGCATCACTGTTTACCGGACGGGTCGGATCCATTGCCAAAGCAGCACCGATGATACCACCGTCACCCACTTTGTTATTGGAGATATACATACCCTTCGCGTTGAAGTTGAAGGAGAGGTGTTTATCCAAGAAAGTCGGGTTGAGGGTAACCGCAGCGGTTACACGTTGCATATTCGATTTCTTGATCGTACCGTCTTGGTAGGTATAACCGAGCGAAGCACGATAAGGCATATGCTTCGTACCACCTACAACGGAGAAGTTATGATCCGTACCGATACCTACGCGAGTTACCTCTTTTTGCCAGTCTGTACCTGTACCTGTGAGCGGGCCAAGGCCGGCTGCGATATTACCGTACGCTTTTGCATTGTCGGTCAAGAAGGTGCGGTATTGATCCGCGGTCATCACTTGGAGACGGTTGGTGATCACACCGGCACTAACGTTACCGTCATAGGTAAATTTCGGCTTCGAGCCGGAAGAACCTTTCTTAGTCGTGATGATGATGACACCGTTCGATGCACGCGAACCGTAGATAGCGGTTGCAGAAGCATCCTTGAGGACGGTGAAGGTCTCGATATCACTCGGGTTAACCATCGAGAGCGGGTTGTTGATACCATACAGACCGTTGTTGTCCATAAGCACACCGTCGATAACGATCAACGGGTCATTGGAAGCGGAGAGGGACGAACCACCACGGATACGGATGTTCGATCCAGCGCCCGGCTCACCACCGTTACTGGTAACGGCTACACCGGCGATCTTACCGGCCAACATGTCTTGCGCATTCAGGACGAGACCTTTGTTCATCTCATCCGGTTTGATGGCGGTAACCGAACCGGTAGCATCGTTTTTCTTAACGACACCGTAACCGACAACGACTACTTCTTCGAGGAGCTCATTGTCCTCACCCATCTTAACCACCATCATCGGAGTGGCATCCAACTCCTGGGTCTTGTAACCCATGTACGAGATCGACAGTTTCGCGCCCGGTTGAACCATCAGCGAAAAATTACCATCAAAATCGGTAATCGTACCGTTGGTAGTACCGATCTCCAGCACAGAAGCGCCGATAATAGGATCACCCGTTGCTACGTCAGTCACCGTTCCCTGAACGGCTACTTGAGCAAAGGCGGTCATTCCCATCATTAACAGGAATGCCATCATCACGGCGCGGAATGAAAGAAAATTGTGTTTCATTTGCTTGTGTGTTTTGTTAGTATTATTGTTTGTTATTGTTTACTCTTTCTCTTTGATCGTAAAGACCGCAGCGGCACCGAGCAACAGCAGTACACCGGCTACCACCAGCATACCTGCTTGTACGTGCGCGCATATATATTTAAGGAGTATACCACCACAGAGGGCTGCCACAATCTGCGGAACACAGATCGTGCAGTTGAACAAACCGAGGTAGTATCCCATATTGCCTCCTTTGATCGCGTTGGTCACGATGGTGAACGGCAGGGCCAACATAGCCGCCCAAGCGGCACCGATAAGCAGATAACTGAGCCAGAGGACGTAGGGGTTCGTCACGAACCAGATGGAGATAAATCCGATGGCACCGACTATCAACGAGATAGCGTACGCACCCTTGTTGCCCGTCCAATGCTCGAGCTTCGGCAGGAACATCGCCCAGAGGAGCGAGCCCACCGCCTGGATAGCGAACACAACGCCTACCCAGTTACCGGCAGTCTGGAACGCGGCATCCGCGGCACTGACACCGTCCCAGCCGTAGCAGTTGGAGGCGATAGCGCCATTGGAGTATGTCCACATATACATGAAAGCTGCCCAGCAGAAGAACTGCACGAGACCGACCGTCCAGAAAGCCGACGGCGCGGTAGCCAACAGTTTGATGAAGCCCGGTTCTTCCTCTTTCTTATCATCTTTCTTGGCATCAATACCGTGAAACTCCGCATATTCCTGCGGGTTCAGCTCCTTGACGGTAGCGAAGGTATAGAGCGAGCAGAGGATAAGAATGGCTGCACCTGCGTAGAACGACCACTTGACAGAGTCCGGAATAACGCCCTCGGGAGCCGTATTGGCGATTCCGATCCAAGTAAAGAAGATCGGGAACACGTAGCCTACCAACGAGCCGGCGTTACAGAGAGCCGATTGGATGGCATAAGCCGTACCCTTCTGCTCTTCGTTCACCATGTCGCCCACCATCATCTTGAACGGCTGCATGGCTATATTAATGCTCGTATCGAGGAACATCAGGCTGAAGAGCCCGAACCACATCGCCGCATTCAGACCAAGGAAGGCGGCTTGCGTGAAGGTGAAGTTACCGGCATTCGGGAGGAGCAGCATAACTGCTACCGCGATGAGCGCGCCCACGAGCAGATAAGGCTTACGGCGACCGAGACGATTCCAAGTCTTGTCGCTATACTTACCTACCAACGGCTGCACGATCATACCCATCAACGGCGGGAGAATCCAGAAGAAACTCAGCGTGTGCGGGTCAGCCCCCAAAGTAGCAAAAATGCGGGAGATATTAGCGCTCTGCAGCGCATAGGCAATCTGAACTCCGAAGAAACCAAAACTCAAATTAAAGAGTTGTGTAAAGGACAAATTCCGTTTCTGCATAGTATTTTTTTATTAAGCTTAAGCTCCGATTTGTTTAAATCGGCGACAAAATTACAACTTTTTTATGATATACGCAAGAGTTTTGTTCTTTTTTTCGATTTTTTTTAAAAAAATGCGTAAATTATTGCACATATAAAAAATAAATTGTATCTTTGTGCCCAAATTGGAATTTTTGTTATGGAAGTAACACATGAACAGTTAGTGGGGGCGTTACAAACCTACTTTGGTTTTGACACGTTCAAGGGCAATCAGGAGGCTATCATCCGCAATGTGATGGAGGGCAATGACACGTTCGTGTTGATGCCTACGGGTGGCGGTAAGAGTCTGTGCTATCAATTGCCTTCGTTGCTGATGGAGGGTGTGGCGATTGTTATCTCGCCGCTGATTGCGCTGATGAAGAACCAGGTGGATGCGATGAGCAACTACTCGGAGGAGGAAGGTGTGGCGCATTTCATCAACTCGAGTTTGAGCCGGGGTGAGATCAACGCCGTGAAGGATGATGTATTGGCGGGAAAGACCAAATTGCTGTACTTGGCGCCGGAGAGTTTGAATAAAGGTGAGAACGTGGATTTCCTAAAGGGCGTGAAGATCTCTTTCTACGCAGTAGATGAGGCACATTGTATCTCAGAATGGGGTCATGATTTCCGTCCGGAGTACAGCCAGATCCGCTCGATGGTGCAGCGTATCGGCAAGGCGCCGATCATTGCGTTGACAGCTACGGCGACACCGAAGGTGCAGAAAGATATCCAGAAGAACCTCGGCATGCCGGATGCCACGGTGTTCAAGTCGAGTTTCAACCGCCCGAACCTGTATTACGAAGTACGTCCGAAGACTGCCGACGTGGACAAAGATCTCGTGCGTTTCATCCGCGGAATGGAAGGCAAGAGCGGTATTATCTACTGTCTGGCGCGCAAGGAAGTGGAGGACTTGGCGGAGGTGCTGAAAGTGAACGGCATCTCGGCGCGTCCTTACCACGCCGGTATGGATGCAGCAACGCGTACGGCGAATCAGGATGCGTTCCTGATGGAGGAGGTACAGGTAATCGTAGCAACGATCGCTTTCGGTATGGGAATCGACAAACCGGACGTACGCTTTGTGGTGCATTATGACATCCCGAAATCGCTCGAGGGCTACTATCAGGAGACCGGTCGCGCGGGTCGTGACGGCGGCGAAGGACAATGTATCTGCTTCTACAGCCCGGATGATATCGAGCGTCTGAGACGTTTCCAGCAGGGCAAGACACCGAAAGAAATCGGCATCGGCAACCAGTTGCTGTTTGAGACACAAAGTTACGCAGAGAGTACGATCTGCCGCCGTAAGTTGCTGTTGCACTATTTCGGCGAGGAGTACACGGAGGAGAAATGCGGTAACTGCGATAACTGCCGCAAGACCTACAAGCAGGTAGATGCGAGCGAGTTGTTGCAGCTGATTCTGGAGACGATCCAGCAGGTGAACGAGCATCACAAGGCCGAACATATCGTAGATATCCTGCACGGCAACACGACGGCGGAGGTAATGAGCTATCATCACGACGACTTGGAGAACTTCGGTTCGGCCAGCGACGAAGAAGAGAGCACGTTACATGCCATCATCCGTCAGGCGCTGGTGGCAGGCATGATTAAGAAAGACGTCGATTCGTACGGTGACTTGAAGTTGACCAAGGACGGTCTTAAGTTCATGCGCCGGCCGGGTAAGTTCGAGGTTCCTATCGAGATCATCGATGAGGAGGCAGACATGATGGAAGGTGCAGGTGCTACTTGTGCCGCCGCCGATGAGGTGCTGTTTGCTATCTTGAAGGATATACGCCGTAAGGTAGCGAAGAAGAACGACGTTCCGCCGTTTGTTATCTTCCAAGACCCGAGTCTGGAAGCAATGGCCACCACCTACCCCATCACGATGGAGGAACTGCTGACCATCCCGGGCGTGGGCGTAGCAAAAGCCAAACGGTACGGCGATGAGTTCCTGAAGATCATCAAGGAGTATGTCGATGAGAACGAGATCATCCGTCCGGAGGACTTGCGTATCCGTACGGTAGCGAAGAAGAGCACGCGTAAGAAACAGATCATCCAAGCGATTGACCGGCGTGTCGATCTGGACGATCTTGCCGAGAGCAACGGTATGTCGATGGAGGAGATGATGGATGAATTGGAGGCGATCGTTTTCAGCGGTACGAAGATCAACATTAATTATTTCATCAAAGAGGTAGTCGATCCGGACGAAGAAGAGGAGATATACGACTACTTCAAGAACGCCGACGACGATAACATCAAGAAGGCCATGGAGGAACTCGGGGAGGATTACTACGACGAGATGCATGTGCGGCTCGTACGGTTGAAGTTCCACTGCGATTTGGGTAACTAATGCACAAAGGAGAAATCGATTTCATAACGCTCGGGTGTTCAAAGAACCTGGTGGATGCAGAGCGGGTGATGCGGCAAATGGAGGCGGCGGGATGGACGTGTGTACATGACCCGGAAGAGCCAAAAGGGGAAGTATGCGTGATCAACACCTGCGGATTCATCGGAGACGCGAAAGAGGAGAGCATCAACATGATCCTCCAGATGGCGGAGCGGAAGAAGAAAGGGAAGTTGAAGACGCTGATCGTGATGGGATGCCTGAGTGAGCGCTATCGGGCGGAGTTGGAAGAGGAACTGCCGGAGGTGGATGCGTATTTTGGCAAATTCGATTTCCAAGGCATCAAAGACCTACTCGGCGCCTATGCAATAGGTACTAATCCCAGACTTTACCCGTGGTTTGAGCGGAGTCTCACCACACCCAAGCACTATACCTACCTGAAGATATCAGAGGGATGCAATAGATTTTGTTCGTACTGCGCGATTCCACTCATCACGGGACGACATACGAGTCGACCGAAGGCGGAGATCTTAGACGAAGTAAGATGGCTGGTGAGTCAGGGCGTAAAGGAACTGAATGTGATCGCACAGGACTTGAGCAGCTACGGGCTGGACATAGAGAAACGCCATATGTTGCCGGAGTTGATCGATGAGATAGCGCAGATAGAAGGTGTTGAATGGATACGGTTACATTACGCCTACCCGACGGATTTTCCGGAGGAGTTGTTGGACGTGATGGCCAAGCATCAAAACGTGTGCAAGTACCTCGATATCGCGCTGCAGCATTGTACCGACCACATGTTGGGGCTGATGCGGCGACATATCACGCAGACCGAACAGGATGCGCTGATCCGTAAGATCCGGGAGAAAGTGCCGGGTATCTGTATCCGGACGACCCTGTTGGTGGGGCACCCGGGTGAGACGGACGAGGATTTCGAGGCGCTGAAAGCGTGGGTACGGGAGATGCGGTTTGAGCGGATGGGATGCTTTGCGTACTCGGACGAAGAAGGCACGTACGCCAACAAGCATTACAAGGACGATATCCCGCAGGAAACAAAGGAAGCGCGGGCGTCCGAGTTGATGGCAATCCAGCAGGAGATCAGCGGCGAGCTGATGGCGCAGAAAGTGGGCACAACGCAGAAGGTCATTCTCGACCGCCAAGATGGCGACTACTGGATCGGACGCACCCAATACGACAGTCCGGAGGTGGATTGCGAAGTTCTCGTTGAGAACAATGGAATCGGGCAATTGGAGATTGGAAATTTTGTGAATGTGAAGATCACCAGGGCAGAGGAGTTTGATTTATACGGAGAAATAATATAACAACATACCATGCTGACAAAAGATTTTATCGGCTTAGTGTCGAACGCATCGGGGCTAAGCAAGAAAGACACGGAGCAGTTACTGACAACGATGAACGCCATCATTCGTGAGAACTTGATGGACGGCAAAGCGATTCAGTTACAAGGGCTGGGTGCTTTTGAAATCAAAGAGCGCAAAGAGCGCGCGATCGTTCATCCCCGTACGGGGGAGCGGACGATTGCTCCGAGTAAGAACCAACTGGTATTCAGACCGGTTGCAACCATCAAAGACGAACTTAAATCGATCTAATTATGGCGGAAAAACTGAGTTGGACAGAGTTACGCCGCGCCTTGGCTAAGCGCGCGGACGTGAGTGAGAAGACAGCAGGAGCCTTCCTTAATGCCGTTCAGGCGCAGTTGTTGGAGGCACTGAAGAGTGATAAACAAGTAAAGATCAACGGTTTGGGAACCTTCCGCGTACAAGCCGTGGCGCCGCGTAAGAGTGTGAACGTCACGACGGGTGAGGAGATTATCATTGAGGGCTATAACAAGTTAGCATTCACACCGGAAGCAGGAGTACGAGAACTCATTGAGTCCTCGAAAGTGGAAAGCGGAGAACCTAAAGAGGCGAGTGCTCCGGAGATCGATCCGATCCAAAAACTCGGGGCACAGGCAGAGGAGATCGTCGATATCCTCGGTGACCTCGGACAGAGTCCGAAGGAAGAGCCGGAAGCCGAGCCTGTGGTAGAAGAGCCTGCGCCGGCCGTAGAGCCGGAACCCGTGGTAGCACCGGAACCGGTGTTTATCCCGGAGCCTGCACCCGAACCCGAGCCGGAGATTATTGTACAGAAGCCGAAGAAGGAGAAAAAGAAGGGGCATTTCTGGCGCGACACGCTGATCTGCGTGGTGATCTTGTTGCTGCTGTTAGCCGGCGGATATTTCTTCCTGCGTCAGGAACTGAGCGATATCATCCGTTCGTTTATCAAACCGGCTGAGACCGAAGTGGTCGCAGAAGAACCGGAAGCGGTAGTAGCTGAAGAACCTGCGATTGTAGAGGAAGAAGCACCGGAAACGGTAGCCGAAGAGCCGGCAGAGAAGGCCTTGATTCCGAAAGGAAAGATCTCGCAAGATCAGATCCTGGCAGAGTTCCTGGCTGTCTCGGAAGAGGAAGTGGGTCCTACGGATGCGTACCCGAACCTGATCAAGGTGGAGGAAATGCATGAGGGCAGTCGTCTGACGTGGATGGCAAAGCGTTTCTACGGAGCAAAGGTGTACTGGCCGTACCTCTACGATGCGAACCGCGACGTGATCACCAACCCGAATAAGATCGATACCGGTACGCCGCTGCGTGTTCCCAAACTGACCAAAGCGCAGTTGGACACGACCTCTGCAGCATTCCTACAACTCAAACAAGAAGCAGAAGCCGCTTGTAGATAGTGAAGAGCGAAGAGTATATCCACATAGAAGGCGCAGACACCCATAACCTGAAACATATATCCGTTGATATCCCCCGCAATAAGCTGGTGGTGGTGACAGGTGTGAGCGGCAGCGGCAAGAGTTCGCTGGCTTTCGACACGTTGTATGCCGAGGGTCAGCGACGCTATGTGGAGAGCCTCAGCGCGTACGCCCGGCAGTTCATGGGGCGGATGCAGAAACCGGAGGTGGATAAGATAGAAGGTATCCCACCGGCAATCGCTATCCAACAGAAAGTGACGAGCCGTAACCCGCGTTCGACGGTGGGTACGGTGACAGAGATATACGACTACCTGAAGCTTTTGTACGCGCGCGTAGGGCATACGTACTCGCCCGTGAGTGGTGAAGAAGTACGCAGGAACACGATACGCGATGTGGTGCAGTACATGGAGGCGCAGGAGAAAGGAACGCGTCTGTACCTGCTCAGTCCGATCGTGCTGCCGGAGGGACGTACACTCAAAGAGCAGTTAGCACTCTGGCAGAGTCAGGGTTTCAGTCGTCTGCTCATCGACGGCGACACCGTTCGTCTGGATGACACGACTTGGCAATTAGCAAAGGGACACGAGGCGTATCTGCTCGTGGATCGTATCGTGGTGGATCATGAGCCCGCGACGAGTAACCGATTTGCAGACAGTGTACAGACGGCTTTCTTTGAAGGCAACGGCGAATGCCGCGTGTGGGTGAACAAGCACGAGAAAGTTTTCTCCGAGCGCTTCGAGGCGGACGGCATTCAGTTCATCGAACCGAGCGAGCACCTGTTTGACTTCAACAGTCCCGTTGGGGCATGTCCCGAGTGTAAGGGCTTAGGAGTTGTGATGGGTATCGACCCGGACTTAGTGGTGCCCGACAAGTCGAAGACGATCTACGAGGGCGCGATCGCGTGCTGGCAGAGCGAGAAGATGCGGGAGTGGAACGATGCGCTAGTCTATAACGCCGTGAATTTCGATTTTCCTATTCATACGCCATACTACGCCTTGACGCAGGAGCAGAAACAATTGCTCTGGCAGGGCAACGAATATTTCCGAGGACTGCATGCGTTCTTCAAGGAACTGGAGAAAGAGCAGTACTCGAAGATGCTGTATAAGGTGCTGTTAGCGCGGTTCAAGGGACGCACAACCTGTCCTGTTTGTTGCGGATTCCATTTGCGCAAAGAGGCGGAGTACGTGCTGGTGAACGGCCAATCGATACAGCAGTTATGCGCGATGTCGATCTCCGATCTGGACGAGTGGTTTGCGAACCTGCAACTGAGTGAAGTGGAGATGAAGACGATCGAGATCGTGCTGGCGGAGATACGCAGTCGGTTGCAGTTCATGAAAGATGTGGGGTTGAGTTACCTGACGCTGAACCGTCAGAGCACCACCCTCTCCGGCGGTGAGAGTCAGCGCATCAGTCTCGCCAAGTCACTCGGCAGCAGCTTAGTTGGTTCGCTGTACGTGTTGGATGAGCCGTCGATAGGTCTCCATCCGCGCGATACGGAGCGCCTGATACGCGTGCTCAGACAGCTGCGCGATTTGGGAAACACGATCGTGGTGGTGGAGCATGACGAAGACATCATCGCCGCGGCGGATCATGTGATAGAGATCGGTCCGATGGCCGGTAGGAACGGAGGAGAAGTGGTGTATGAAGGTCGTCCGCGACCGGAGTTATTCACCTATCAGATCCCCAAGCAACGCCGGCATTGGAACAATTATATCGAGGTGGAAGGGGCGTGTGAGAACAACCTCAAGAACCTGACGGTGCGTTTCCCGCTGCACGTGATGACGGTAGTGACCGGCGTGAGCGGTAGCGGTAAGTCGAGTCTGGTGAGCAAGGTGCTCTACCCTGCCCTCAAGAAGCATTATGGCGGACAGTTCGCCGAGCACACGGGTGATTTCGGTCACTTACACGGCAGTCTGCAGTTGATGCACGATATCGAGTTTGTGGATCAGAACCCGCTCAGCCGATCGAGTCGCAGTAACCCTGTGACTTACCTCAAGGCCTACGATGAGATCCGTCGTCTGTATGCCGAGCAGCCCTTGTCCAATCAGTTGGGCTTTACCCCGGCGCATTTCAGTTTCAACACCCCGGGTGGTCGTTGCGAGACCTGTCAGGGCGAAGGAACAATCACAATCGAAATGCAGTTCATGGCCGATTTGATTCTGGAATGCGAGCAGTGCCACGGCAGGCGCTTCAAACAGGACGTCTTGGACGTGCATTACCGCGGTAAATCGATCTACGACATCTTAGGCATGACGGTCAATCAGGCGGTGGAGTTCTTCAGTCAAGATCCCGCCTGCGCGAAGATCGTCAAGCGTCTGAAGCCTCTGCAGGATGTGGGTATCGGGTATGTGCAGTTGGGGCAAAGCAGCAGTACGCTCTCCGGCGGTGAGAGTCAACGTGTTAAGTTAGCTTCGTTCCTCGCGCAGGACGATAACACCCCGACGATCTTCGTGTTTGACGAACCGACCACGGGTCTGCATCACAAGGACATCGAAGTACTGCTGACGGCGCTCAACCGGCTCATCAGTAAGGGTCACACGGTCATCATCATCGAGCATAACCCGGCTGTTATCTTAGCCGCCGATCATGTGATCGACTTGGGTAAGGAAGGCGGTATAGAAGGCGGCAACATTGTCTGCGCCGGCACGCCCGAGGAGGTAGCACAGTGTCCGGACAGCTATACCGGCAAGTACCTCGCGCAAATCATTGAAAATCAACATAAAAATGAAATATCATAATTTGAAAGAACTGCGTCACTCGGACATCTTCGCCCGGATGCCGCAGATGAGTTATCTCCCCCGCTGGGGCGTACTGCTGATGGACATCGTCCTGTGTACGATTGCCTTCTGGCTCAGCGTATGGGTCGGCAGCGGATTCCTACATTACGTCAACTTGGAGAGTCAACCGATGTCGCTCGGCATGCAGTACCTGATCGTGATGGGCGTGCAGCTGGTGGCTTTCTGGGCGTTCCATACCTATTCGGGTATCTTGCGTTACTCGACCTTCATCGACACGGTCAAAGTGCTGCTGTCGAATATATGTACGGGTATCGTGCTGGTGCTCGTCAATATTGTGATGGACCATACAGAAGGCTGGCATCCCATCCTCAATACAGTGCTGGCGATGTACGTCCCGACCTCGTTCGTGCTGCTTTTCTCGCTGCGTGTGGGGGTGAAGACCTTGATTGAGACCCTGGAGCGCAGTCAGGGCAGTCCGCGGGTGATGATCTACGGCACGCAAGCTGCGGGTATAGCGATCGCCAAGATGCTACGCTCTGCCGGTAATGCCCCTTATCGACCGGTGGGCTTCATTGCGGAACCAAATGATCGTCTGGGGTATGAGTTAGCAGGTCTGCGCGTGCGTCCGCTCAATGAGAAGCTCTTCGATTGGATGGGACAACACGGGGTTAATCATGTCATCGTGTCGCCGCTGAAGATGAAGCAGATCGACCCGTCGAAAGACTTGCAGGTCTTCATCGATCATAACATCCGTATCCTGACTACCCCGTATTTCACGAAGTTTGACAATGTCGATGCTATCGATGCGGCGCGTATCGGTCGTATCGATGCCATCAAGATCGAGGACTTATTAGAGCGTCCGCAGATCAATATCAACACGGAGAACGTACGTCAGATCATTCAGGATCGCGTCGTGCTGGTCAGCGGTGCTGCCGGCAGTATAGGCAGCGAGTTGGTTCGTCAGATTCAGCAGTTCTCGCCGCAGGTGACGATCCTTCTGGAGATGGCAGAGTCGCCGCTGCATGACCTGATGTTAGAGTTGACGCGCCAGTTCCCGCAGTCGCGTTTCATCCCCGTCATCGCCGATGTACGCAACCGCGCCCGCATTGAGCATATCTTCAACGAGATGCGTCCGGACGTAGTGTATCACGCCGCCGCCTACAAGCACGTGCCGCTCATGGAGAGTTTCCCCAACGAGGCCATTCAAGCCAATGTATTAGGCACGAAAAACATGGCGGATATAGCCGTTCAATACGGCGTCAAACGCTTCGTGATGATCTCCACCGACAAGGCCGTCAACCCGACCAATATCATGGGTGCCAGCAAGCGTATCGCGGAGATTTATGTGCAGTCCCTCTTTAAGAAACTGAGCGCGCAGAATCCTGATTGCACGAAGTTCATCACCACCCGTTTCGGCAATGTGCTCGGCAGTAACGGTTCGGTCATCCCCTATTTCCGCAAGCAGATAGCTGCGGGCGGACCACTGACCGTCACCCATCCGGATATCATCCGCTATTTCATGACCATCCCCGAGGCCTGCTGTCTCGTGATGGAAGCCAGTACGCTCGGCAACGGCGGCGAGATCTTCGTCTTCGATATGGGAAAACCGGTGAAGATCCTTGACTTGGCACGAAACATGATCCGCCTGGCGGGTTACACGCCGGAGAAAGATATACAAATCGAGTTCACCGGCCTCCGTCCGGGCGAGAAACTCTACGAGGAGTTACTCAACCAGAAAGAGACCACCCTGCCGACCTCCAATGAGAAGATCATGGTGGCTCGCGTACGCGAGTTTGAGTTCGACAAGGTCAGCCAAGAGGTTGATCAGCTCATCCAAACCAGCCAACAGTCGAAACCCTTCACCACCGTCAAGTTGATGAAGCAGTTGGTACCCGAATACATCAGCAATAATTCTATATACGAGCAATTAGACCAGCAATGATACAGACTTTCTTTTTACAACATAGTTATCTGATCGGCCTTATCAGTTTTAGTTTGGGTCTGTTAGGCATGCCTATTATTGTTCGCATCGCGAAGGCGAAAGGTTTTGTGGTGCGCCCCAATAAACGCATGAGTCACACCGGCGAGGTGCCCAACGTCGGCGGACTGAATATATGCTTCAGTTTCATGCTGACCTATATGCTCTTTGAGTACAATCAACTCAGTCAGAGTCAGTTCTTCCTCATCGGTCTGTTCGCCATCATGGCAGTAGGATTCATCGATGACGTGCTGGTGCTCACGCCGATGGCCAAGCTCTTAGGCGAGACCTTAGCCGGTATCGCCCTGATCGGTTTTGCCGACCTGCGTATCACCCATCTGCACGGGCTCTTCGGCATCACCGAGATCGGTACGATCCCCAGTTATCTGCTTTCGCTGTTTGTGCTCATCGCCATCATCAATGCCATCAACCTCATCGACGGCATCGACGGATTAGCCAGCGGTCTGGGTATTCTGTACTGCCTTTTCTTCGCCGTATATTATGGGTTGGCAGGCGATGTGAGTTGGTCGGTTCTGGCCATCTGCATGATCGGTTCGCTCGCCGTGTTCTTCATCTATAACGTGTTTGGCAACCGCGAGAAGATCTTCATGGGTGACTCGGGCAGTCTGCTACTTGGTTATCTGCTGACGGCCTGTGTGTTCCATTTCTGCGAAGTGAACGCTTACCATCAGGTGCCTGATGCGCTCTATATGAGTGCTGCGCCGGCGGTAGCGATCTGCGTACTGACCGTACCGATCTTCGATACCATCCGCGTCAGTCTCACGCGTATCAAACAGCACCGCAGTCCATTCAATCCCGATAAGAACCACATCCACCACCTGCTGCTGCGTACGGGGCTCAATCATATCCAGACGACCTGTGTGCTGCTGAGCGTGAGTGTCGTGTTCATCGGACTCGCCATCCTTGGTCGCAACTGGAACATGTGGCTCTTGCTAATTGCAGATTTCGGTCTTGCTACGGCGATGACCCTCATCCTCTGGCGCATCATCAATAAACAAATGGCACAACAAGCGGATGCTGACCGTTGACCACATATCGATGGAGTTTTCGTCCAAGCCGGTCTTGGACGACATCACGTTCCTTATCAACCGTAAGGAACGGATCGCGCTGGTGGGTAAGAACGGCGCCGGTAAGACGACGCTGCTGCGTCTCATCGCCGGCGAGTACCAACCCACCTCCGGACACATCTCCCGAGAGACCGACATGACCATCGGTTACCTGCCGCAGGTCATGCTCTTCCAGGACGACCGCACGCTGCGCGAAGAAGTTATGACCGTCTTCCACGGGGAAGATGAAGCGCGTTTCATCGCCGAGATGGACCGAACTGTCATCGGTCTGGGTTTTGAACGCAAGGACTTCGACCGACCGTGTAGCGAGTTCTCCGGCGGCTGGCGGATGCGTATCGAGTTAGCGAAGATACTCCTTCGCCATCCGGACCTGCTCCTGCTCGATGAGCCCACCAACCACCTCGATATAGAGTCCATCCAATGGCTCGAGGATTTCCTCAAGACCAGTCCATCAGCCGTGTTGATGGTCAGCCACGATCGCGCCTTCATCGATAATGTGTGCGGTCGAACGATAGAGATCACCTTAGGGCGTATATATGATTACAATGTTAATTATTCTCGCTTTGTTGAACTTCGTAAGGAACGGCACGAACAACAAGTGAGGGCGTATCAGAACCAACAGAAGATGATTGCCGATACGGAGGAGTTCATCGAGCGCTTCCGCTATAAAGCTACCAAAGCCGTTCAGGTACAGAGTCGTATCAAACAACTCGAGAAACTCGAGCGGCTGGAGGTCGATCTGGAGGACACCTCGCGTCTCAACTTACGTTTCCCGCCTGCTCCGCGGAGCGGTGACTACCCGCTCATCGTGGAGGATTTACGGAAGGATTTCGGCGAACATAACGTCTTCCATGACGTGACCTTCACCATCAAGCGCGGGGAGAAAGTAGCATTCGTAGGTAAGAACGGCGAAGGAAAGACGACACTCGTCAAGTGCATCATGGGGCAGTTGGATTATCTGGGTAACCTCAAGATTGGTCATAACGTCAAGATCGGCTATTTTGCGCAAAACCAAGCGGCGCTGCTCGACGAGAACCTCACGGTCTTCGAGACCATCGATTATGTGGCGGTGGGCGACATCCGCACCAAAATACGGGACATCCTTGGGGCATTCATGTTCGGCGGCGAGGCAAGCGAGAAAAAAGTGAAGGTGCTCTCTGGAGGCGAGAGGAGCCGGTTAGCGATGATACGCTTGCTGCTCGAACCCTGCAACCTGCTCATCCTCGATGAGCCCACCAACCACCTTGACATGCAGTCCAAGGACGTACTCAAAGCGGCACTGCAGGACTTCAACGGCACGCTCATCTGCGTGAGCCACGATCGCGATTTCCTCAACGGTCTCGTGAACAAAGTGTATGAGTTCGGCGGAGGACACGTCAAAGAGCACCTTGGCGGCATATACGACTTCCTGCGGGCGAAGAAGATCGATTCGCTCCAAGAGCTCGAACGAAAAGCGGATAGCGGGAAGATGAAAGTAGAGTGTACGGAGCCTCAGAGTTCTGCCAAACTCGACTACGCTGCCCAGAAAGCCGCCGCCGCAGAGAAACGTAAGAAAGAGAAACAGATCGCCGAAGTGGAAGCAGCGATCGCAGACTTGGAAGCCCAACAGGCGCAGATGGAACAGCAACTCTCCATGCCTGAGAATCAGACGGCGGAGAACTTTCAGAAATACGAATCCATCAAACATCAGATAGAACAAAAACTATACGAATGGACCATTTTGAGCGAGGAATGAACGACATGAAAGACATTATTGATTACATCCTTTTGTGGCTTTGTTACGGAAACGAAGAAGCCGCAGCACGCGTGGCTTACACGGACGATGAGAAGGCCTTGGAAGACCACGACGTCATCATTGTACCCTGCGGGTACTTAGGTAAGGAACTGGTGCTGCCGGAGTTGAAGAAACCCGTGGTGGAGCAGCCCAAGAAAGGCAAAGCGATCATCCGAACGGATATCGTGTATGCTACGTTCTTCTTCACGTCCCGCGCAGAGGAACTCATCAACCTCAAACGCGACGAGCACGATCGTTTTGCGGCGCGTTTCTCGGCCTTGTCATACAAGAGTCGTCTGCAGATCCCGCGATTGGATGAGTATGCGCGCTTGGTGCTCAAACAACTCGACCTGCCCCTACCCGAACCCGGTTTCGGTCATGTGTATCTGACGCACGATATCGATGCCATCAGTCAATATCGACATCTACGCGGTGCATTAGGAGGATTCCGACGCGGTGAAACCAAAGCCGTCTTGGCGGCTTGGCGTGACATCCATAAAGATCCGCTGTACACCTTCCCCTGGTTAATGGAGCAAGACAAACGCGTACCGGACGCCGATGCCATCTATTTTGTCAAGCGCACCAAAGGCAAGGGTTACGACTACCCGCAGTACTACCTCCACGGACGCGATTTCAAGCAACTCAAGCAGATGCTCCGGCATAACAATGTGTACATGGGTGTGCACGGCAGTTACTACGACGACATCCCGAAGATTCAATACAGCAAAATGTACCGTGCCCATTACCTGCGTTGTTCGATCGACAAGATGCAGGCACTCGCGGATGCCGGTTACACGGATGATTTCACGATGGGCTTTGCCGACAGCGCAGGTTTCCGTCTGCAGACCAGCCGCGCCGTACGGTGGATCAACCCCAAAACCATGCAGTTAACGAACCTAACGCTCCATCCGCTCATCGTGATGGACAACACCCTCAGTCAGGCCAATTACATGAACCTCACCGAAGACGAAGCATACTTCCTCTGCGAGCGCTTGATTGATAAGGTGCGGTTGCACCACGGTGACCTCTGCCTGCTGTGGCATAACAGTAACATCAACGAGAAGACCTACCATCGGTCGTTGTATGAAAAGATTATTAGTTGTATCTGATCCTCCCGTAGCACCCGGCTACCTGCCGCGTCTGCGTTATCTGTGCGATTACCTCGTGCGGAAAGGACATGATGTGACCTTACTGACCGAAGAGAACGAACCGCTACCTTTCGCGCACACCTACCCCATCGAGACGATAAAGATGTACAGCGGAGGCACGTTCGACTGGTTCGTCAAGACCGTCTGGACTCTGCTCACCGACTGGCATAACCGTGCGTTTGCACGCAAGGCTCTCAAAAATCAAAAATACGATGCCGTCATCTGTACGGCTTTCAGCGATTTCCCTCTGGGTGCCGCGCAGCGTATCGCAGCGCAGCTGAATGTACCGCTGATATGCGACATACGCGATCTGGACGAACAGGTGGATGACTCGCGCTATCAGTACAAGCATCAGAGCCGCTGGTTGATGCCCTTCCGCAAGTTGTACCGCGCCATTCATATACGTCGACGCAATCAGGTGCTCCGCGCAGCCAATGCCATCACTACCGTCTCCCCCTGGCATGCACAGTTCATCCAGCAGTTTAACCCGAATGTACACATAGTGTACAACGGCTTCGACGACAAGCAGTTTTATCCGAAGGATGTAACCACAGAGCAGTTCACTATCACCTATATCGGTTCGCTCTTTGAGTGGCAGCAACCCGCCTTGGAGAAAGTGAAGCAAGCCATCCGTGAACTGGGTGTGGTTTTAGACATCCATACCCCGCAAAACAATCCTATTCCGCATGATCAATTAGGGGATGCCATCCGCCGCAGCGGGATCATGCTGGTTCTCACCAACGAGCATACGCATGGCATGCTCACCACGAAGTTCTACGAGGCACTCGGTTGCGAGAAACCCATCCTCTGCGTGCCTTCCGACAAAGGTGCGTTGGCAGAACTCATCGCATACACGAATGCCGGTGTCGCAACGGATGACAGCGAGACCATCAAGGCGTTCATCACCGAACAATACGAGGCTTGGCAAAGACACGGGGTTACCCGTCAAGCCACCCAACATAGAAACGAATTTACACGAGAAGCACAGTATGATCAGTTTTATCGTACCTGTATATAATGCCGAGCGATACCTCAAAGCGTGTATCGAGAGCCTACTCTGTCAAACGGAGCAGGACATCGAACTCGTGCTGGTGGATGACGGTAGTACGGACAAGGGCAAAGCGGTCATCGCGTCCTTCCATGACCCGCGTATCCGGTTCTTTGAGCAGCCGCATGCCGGTCAGTCTGCCGCGCGTAACTACGGTCTGCAGCAAGCTCAAGGTGAGTTCATCGCCTTCGTTGATGCCGATGATACGATAGCCCCCGACTGGTGCGAGCGCCACTTAGCGGCCATCGAGGGCGTGGATTACGTGCAATCCGGTTACACTCGCGACACCATTCACCAATTACCCCTCACCAATCACCAATTCACCTCCCCCTGCATGCGGCTCTATCGCCGGCAAGTCCTCGAAGGGATGCGCTTCATCGAGGGGATGATCTACGAGGACGTGATTTGGTCGGTCGATCTGTGGCGGCGGGGTCTCACTTGCCGTCGTATCCGCTACGCCGGTTATAACTACACGCTCAATCCCGCGAGTACCACTTCGCAACGCCACCCCGAAGCGGAGCAACGGGTCTTTGCAGAACTTAAGAAAAGGGGACTCATTGGTCTCTACACCCTCATACGTTTGAAATTTCATTTTTGGAAATCATGAAAAGAATACTGTCCCTCTTCGCAGCCACGCTGCTGACCTTCAGCCTCAGCGCTGCTACCTATTACGCTTCGCCGACCGGTTCGGGCGACGGTTCGTTCAGCAGTCCCTGCTCGTTCAACACCGGTCTCTCGAAACTGAGAAACCCGGGCGACACCCTCTATCTGCATGGAGGAACGTACGAGTTCAACGATAAAGTGAGCGTCAACAAACAAGGTTCGGCTGCACAACGCATCGTCATCGCGGGTTACCCGGGAGAGAAAGTGATACTGGACTTCCATAAGGTGTCCTACGGTACACGCGGACTCTCTATCCATGCCAACTCGCTGTATGTGCATGTCAAAGACCTCAACATTGCTTGGTCGGGAAAGAACAACCTCTATTGTGAAGGGTCGTACTGCCTCTTTGAGAACCTCGACATCTACGGTTCGGCGGACACGGGATGCCAGATGAAAGGAGGAGGAAACAACGTCATCCTCAACGTCGATAGCCATGATAACTTCGACTACGAAGAGGGTATGGCGCCCAGCAAACAGCAATCAGGTCCGGCTAATTTCGGTGGGAACGCCGACGGGTTCGCGGACAAGCAGTTCACCGGTGCCGGCAACCACTACATTGGATGCCGTGCATGGAACAACTCCGACGACGGATGGGATTTCTTCCAGCGCGTCAGCACCTCCCATACGATCATCGAGAACTGCGTTTGCTATCAGAACGGAGCGCCTTATTATGACCTGCGTAACCATCCTCGAGCAACGGGCGTGGACAAAGCGTGGTTTGATCAATATGTCGGCACTTCGGTCATTGATCGTTATGGCAATACCATCACCATCACCTTGGAGCATTTCCCGAATCTGGGAAACGGCAACGGCTTTAAAATGGGTGGTAAGTTTACCGACCATAAGATCCTTATCCATCATTGTCTCGCCGTCGGTAACTACGCCCGCGGGTTTGACCAGAACAACAACGGCGGCACAATGTGGGTCTATAATAACTCGGCGTACGATAACAACGTCAACTACGGTTTTACGACGGCTTACGGCACGAACACGATCCAGAACTGTATCAGTTTTGCCTCGCAGAACGCCGATGCATACAAAGCGCAGACCGTCATCACGATTGACCACAACTCATGGAATAACGGCTTCTCCGTCTCCGCTTCGGATTTTCAGTCGCTCGACACCACCCTTATCTTGGCGCCGCGGCAAGCGAACGGGGATCTGCCGGACAATACCTTCATGCGTCTTGCGCAAGGCTCGGCGCTCATCGATGCGGGTATCGATCTGAACCTCGGTTATAATGGCAACGCACCCGATCTCGGATGCTACGAATACCCGGGGGAGCACCATGACCCGATTCCCGACGACACTATCCCGACCGTGCAACCTGAAGGCACCCATGCCGTGGCTTTCGTCACTATCCCGGGCTGTGCCGAAGACAAAGATCTGCTCCACTACCTGCGTCAGAACGACAGCCTCTGGATCGTAGAGACCGAAGCCACGGATAATACGGTGGACTACAGCGCATACGAAGTGCTCGTCTTGGGTCCTAAGCCCAATAGCAAAGCTGCCGGTTATGCGGCACTCAAGACATTAGCCAAACCCAAAGTGCTGCTTAAGCCCTTTCTGCTCAAACCCGACGTGTGGGGTTGGGGAACGGCGGTGAACACAGCCGACCTCAGCATCACTATTCCCACACAATATCAATCACACGCTCTTTTTCAGGGACTGACTATTTCTAATAATGAAGTAGCCCTCTTTTCGACCTGCAACACGAACGCCGTTACCGCCATCAGCGAATGGACAGAGACAGGTTTTACTACGCTCGCTGCACCTGTATCGCAACCTACGTACAGTACCGTTGCTATCAAAGATGACTTCATCATGATTGGCGTCAGCGAGTACTCCACGACGTATCTCACCGACGATGCCAAGCGTCTCATCGAGAATGCTATCCTGCTCCAACTCGGCATCGACATGCCCGAATCAATCGAGAATCAAAAATCGCAAATCAACAATCAAAAATATCTAAAAGATGGTCAATTATTTATTCAAGCAGGCGACGCTGTGTACGATGTTACTGGTCGCCGTGTTATGCGTTAAGGCGGAGAACGCCCAATATCAAGACGTCCATTACACCGTCGATGCCGATCATCTGACGGCTGAAGTGACGTTGAACCCGCGCGCAGCGGGTGAATTACTCATCCCCGAGACCATCGTCGTGGGACAGAATACCTACATCGTCACGGCGGTCGGCGACAAGGCCTTCAAGGGCTGTAAGAACCTCACGGCTATCGTGCTCCCGCGCACCATCGAGCGCGTTTATCGTTCAGCTTTTGACGGCACGGGAATTATGCTCAATAAAGCCAATTGGGCAGAGGGTTGTCTCTGGATCGACTCCATCCTCATCGCCACCGACAAGACCATCAAACCCCGTTATATCGTGCCCGAAGGAACGCGACTCATCGCAGCCGGTGCATTCCAAGGCAACAAGACCATCCAGCGGGTTGAACTGCCCACCTGCATCACCCGCATCGATCATGAGACCTTCCGCGATTGTAAGAACCTGCAGAAAGTGGTCATCCCAAGCAACATCACCTCCATCGGCGAGGAAGCCTTCACCGGTAGCGGCATCTATCTGAATGAGAAGAAATGGAAGAAAGGAGCGCTCATTATCGACGACTGCTTGGTAGCGACGAACAATGACCTGCCGGCGAAGTATATCTTCAAGAACAAACTCCCTATCCGCCTCATCGCCGAGCGGGCTTTTGCCAACCGCAAGAACCTCAAATCGGTCACGATCCCCGAGACCGTCACCGCCATCCCGACCGCCGCTTTCTTGGGTTGCGAGGGTTTGGTGGACGTCATCATCCCGAGCACCGTTCGGACGGTTGGTAACTTCGCTTTCTATGGTTGCCCGCTGCTCAAGAATGCCCTCCTTCCCCGCGATTTGGAGTCGCTCGGTGCGGGTGCTTTCTATGGGTGCGTCAATCTCAAGGAGCAGATCCTGAGCGATAAGATCGAGGTCCTCGAATCCGCTACGTTCTATACCTGCCGTGCCCTCAAAGCCATCACGCTCCCTGCGCATCTGCGCCGTTTAGGCGACGGCTGTTTTGCCGGCTGCGCAAACATAGAGGCCATCGAACTGCCGCAGACGCTCACTTTCCTCGGCGAACAGGCTTTTGCGGGTTGTGCGACCCTGCGTAAGGTCGTTATTCCTGCCAACATCAATGCCCTGCCCAAACGCCTCTTCCAAGGTTGTACGCGGCTCTACCGGGTCGATCTACCGGAGGGACTGTACGCCATCGGAGACGAAGCGCTCGACGGCTGTGTGGCGCTGGAGAAGATCAACATACCGAAATCCACTTTCCGCATCGGAGTACGTGCGTTCCATAACTGTCAACAGCTGCGCGGCGTCGTGCTCGTGGATCATATTCATATGATCGAAGAAGGGGCATTCCTCGAGTGTAAGATGCTGGAAGAGGTACAACTGCCGGCATCGTTGCAGAATCTGCAACGCGGTGCGTTCTCGCATTGTATCAACCTGCAGAAAGTGATCCTCAACGAGCGCCTCAAGCAGATTGAGGACGGAGCGTTCTATAACTGCCGCAGCCTGCGTGAAGTTCAATGGAACGACAGTCTGAAATCCATCGGAGCCGAAGCTTTCCTCGACTGCAAATACTTACGGACGCCTATCTTGGCGCCCGCAGTAGAAATCGGCAAGAATGCCTTCAAGGGTTGCAAACCGTGATTATTTGATCGGCAACAGACTGATGAAATCGTACGTGATCTGCTTGCCTACCTCCATCACCATATAGTACGGTTCGGGTTCCGCATCGGTGCTCGAATCGACGGTGATGTACTTCACGCCGCCGTAACTCGTCACTTCGCGGCTGTGATCGTGACCGCAGAGGTAAAGTTCCACACCCGCATCACTCAGCAGATAGGTCAACTCGTAGGTCTCTTCCATCGACAGGTTCGATGTGTGTCCCTGCGAGCTATCCTGCTTAAACAGGTGCGTATGGGTGAACACGATGATATGCCGATAGCCGGCATTTTTCTTTTCTGCCAGCAGCGCTTTGAGCCATTTCAACTGATCCGTTCCCAGCGTTCCTTCTGCCGTGTCAAGACAGATATACAGGTCGAGTTTCTTGCCCGTCTCGTAGTTGGCACCGGTGTAGGTATCGAACCAATAGGTCGAACTGCCGTACAGCTGCTGCCATACATGCCATTGGTTGAAATAGATATCGTGGTTGCCGCAGGTCATGAAGACCGTGTCGTTGCGGTTCGTCATCACGCCGTCCAGATGCAGGATGCTGTCCGCGTGCGCGAAGTGCGCCTGCGCGTTAATAAGGTCTCCCAAGAAAAGACACATATGCGGATGTGTGTCGACCTTGTAGAGGTGGATGAATTTCTCCAGTCCGTAATGGGTCGAGTCGATGTGGCAGTCCGTACAGATGAACAAACGGTAGTCCGACGGCATCTGCATATGAACCACACCCGCTTTCTCGCTGAACCGACGCGAGTCGGCAAAACGCTCGGCGATCTCCGGACTCGTACCGTTGAACATACCCATCATGTCGTAGTTCGGGTTACATGCCCCGCATACGATACTCAGCAGGGCGGTATAGATCAATTTTTGTGCTTTCATACTCTTTAGAATCGGTAACTGAACCCTGCACGCAGGTACGCTGCGTAGAAGGTTGCATTCAAGTGAAACATTCCCGTTATCTTCAATTCGCCGTCCAGGCTGACCCGCCAGTGTTCGTCGATGTCATAGCGTCCGCCCAACTGGAACAGCGGTTGCCACATACGCTCCATCTGCCAGTCGTCAATATTACTCATCGCGACAGATATATTCCAGTTATTAGTCTGCGGACGAGCGAACACCTCCAAGCGGTACAACAGGTTAAACGGCTCCACCTGGTACTTGTCCTCCGAGTGCCAACTGCGGTTCCAACTGTCCATCACGCGGGCGAAAGCACCGATCTGCACCGACACGTAGTCGAAGCGCCAACCGACCGACAGAGCCGCGCAGAGGTCACTCATCTTATTGCGTGCCACCGCTTTGTACAGCACCTCCGTCTCGGCGAACAACTGCCCTACCGGCAGATCAAAGGTCGGACGCAGCACTACTGCACCCGTATATACATTCGCCGTCTGCAACTGGATGCGTGCATCGATCTGCACGTTTCTTACCACCGGCATATGAGCATAGATGTCGAAGTTCGCCATATGCTCCCACGAGCGGTTATAGGCGTATTCTGTGGCGAAAGACAGGCTGTACCGCTCCTCGCCGAAGCCCCGTAAGTTATGCCCGCCGTCGATGGAGATATACTCCTTCGCCATCACCGGCATGCCCACCGCCAAGACCAATAAAAGAAGAAATTTGTTTTTCATATCTATCATCTATTATTATCTATCACCTATAGTTTAACTACGGTGAGTCCCGCTCCTCCGTGGTTCACATCGCCGTCCCCGAAATCCAGCGCCACCATACCACGCTTCCGGCGTTGGCGGTTGAGACCATTCAGGTAATCGCGCGTCAGCTGTTTGAGCGCACCCGTACCTGTACCGTGCAATATTGTCACTTCGCCGGCTCCTACCATCTGCGCATCGTCCATGTACGCAATCAGTTTCTCCAATGCCTCGTCAGCCCGGTAGCCCCGCAGATCCAAGGTGCGCGAGAAAGACAGGGTCCGTTGACGCACGATATTGGATGTAGGAGAAGGAGCTGCCGGCACAGTGTTCTTGAGTACTTTCAGGTCTTTGAAGTCCTTAAGCGCTTTGGGTTTGCCCACTTTCTCTTTCATCTCTTCCACCTTCGCCCGTGCCTCTTTGGTCTTCTCTTTATCCGCCTTTGCTTCTTTGATCTCACGGATGGTACGCTCGATGGTGGCATTGGACTGCTGCAGCAACTCCGCTGCCTCCTGACGCGCCTGATCAAGGATCTCTTTCTTCTGCTGTTTCACGCCCGATAAACGCTCTTCATAATCGGCTATCTTCGCCTCCAGTTCTTTCTCTTTGAGTCGCACGGACTGCCGTTTGCGTTCCCAGTATCGTTTGTCGCGGGCGATGTCCTGCAGCTGTTTGTCATAGTCGATATGTTCCTCGCCCACCAAATCTGTGGCGTACTGGATGATCGACTCTCCCAAGCCCGTCTGACGGGCGATCTCGATAGCGAACGAACTGCCGGCCTGTCCGATGGACAACTGGAACAGCGGACGCATCTCGCCGCGGTCGTACAACATCGCGCCGTTGACCACGCCTTCGGTCTGCTCCGCGAAATGCTTGAGGTTCGTATAGTGGGTTGTGATGACGCCGAACACCTGTTTTTGCACCAACTCGCGCAGGATCGCCTCTGCGATCGCCCCGCCGAGTAGCGGTTCGGTGCCCGTACCCATCTCATCGATCAGGATCAAGGTCCGCTCGTCGGCTTGGCGAAGGAACGCCCGCATGTTACGCAAGTGGCTCGAGTAGGTCGATAGCTCGTCTTGGATCGACTGCTCATCGCCTATATCGATCATCAGCTGTTCAAACAAGCCTACCCTACTCTGCTCCGCCACCGGCACGAGCAGACCGCATTGCGTCATGTACTGCAGCAGCGCCACCGTCTTCAGGCACACCGACTTACCGCCGGCATTCGGGCCGCTGATGACGAGCATGCGGTTCTTCGATTGGTTGAGCCGGATCGAGAGCGGAACAACCTTCTTGCCTTGCGGGGCATAGTGCAACCACAGCACCGGATGCCGAGCGTCGCTCCACTCCAACAGAGGTTCGTTCACCAGCTCCGGACGGATAGCATGGAGCGTCTCGGCCAACGACACTTTGGCGCGCAGGAAATCCACCTCCGCCAACATCCGCTGGCTGTCTAAGATCGCTTCGGTGTTCGGCCGTAAGCCATCCGTCACAGCCGTCAGGATACGTACGCGTTCGCGCCGTTCCGCACCTTCCAGTTCGCGGATATGATTGTTCGCATCCACCACTTGTTGGGGCTCTATATACACCGTCTTACCCGTTGCGGACTCATCGTGTACTATTCCGCCCACCTTGCGTTTGAACGCCGGCGAGACAGGAATCACGAGTCGTCCCTCACGCAGCGTCGGTGCAGCATCCGCATCCACGAAACCGTCCGCTTTGGCTTGGCGGAGGATAGAGGCTAAGGTCCGTCCTACGCTTCCCTGCAGATTGCTGATCTCCCGCCGTATACGCGCTAACTCCGGCGAGGCGTTATCCGCCAACTGCCCGTACCGATCCAAGACTCGGTCTATCTCTTTAACTAGGCTTCCTAGGACTCCTAGACCTCCTAGGTTGCCTAGTTCCTTCAATAGCGGATACTTTCCGCTATCCAGCCCCGCAAAGAAGCGCTCTAACTCGACCGCATACGACAGGCTGTGCCGCAGCGCGTCCAGTTCGGCTTCGTCTAAGAAGAGCCCCTCGATACGGATGCGGGCGATCGCCTCACGGACATCATGGATATCGCCGCGGGGGAACGTCAGCATCGGATCGCTCTCCGCCATCCGCATCTGATCGGTCAAGCCCAGCAGATACTGTACGGTCTCGTAATCCGTCTCCATCTGCATCGCCTCCACGCGCTCGCGCCCCAAGGGCGACGAACAACGACGATTCAACTCTTCACGAACCACCGTGAAGTCAATCTTTTGCTCTATGTTATTGGGATAATACACTTTACACCGTACACCTCTAACCCAGTATTCGGCAATCCCGGATTGCCTTCGCCCCTACGGCTTCATTCAATTTGCGCACTAACTCAAATCGGTTCTCGAAGAGCTGCGCTTTCAGCGCCGCGGAGCTCACATGCACATACAGCACGCCGTCGCGAACCGCCACGCTACGCGTGAGCCGGTTCACTACATCGCCCATCACCTGCGGCCACACCTCTTCGATCTGTACGTCCAGTACAGACTGCTCCAATCCGCTCTCTCGCAGGTATTGTATGATCGCGTCACCAATCTCCATTACTCCTCTTTCACCTTCCTTAGGTAGAGTTTCTGGCGTGTACGGAACACGCGTATCTGCGGATCCAGTTCGTTCAGTTTCTGGATCGCTTCGAGCGACACGCCTTCGTCTTGGCACAACTGCCACAAGGACTGTCCGGTATGCGTCCAGACGAAATCTTTCTCGCCGACCTTCTTCTTGGCTGCCAGATAGATACGGTCACCCTTGGCCAAGTCGCGACCGAGGGCATCGTTGTCCTCGCGCAAATCGCGCTCGCGTACATTTAGACGGAACGCTACGTTCGCGTACGTATCGCCTTCGCGCGCTACGACGTACATCACGCCGTTGCATTTTTTCTTCGGGTGCATCAGCATGAAGCTGTCGCGCTCCTCACGTGCCGTCAGCGGAACGATGTACTCTGGTTCGGGGTCGTTATGGATGACCATGATCGGTTCGGTGCGACGCACCACCTCGGCCTTCAGCGGGCGCTTCGGTTTCGGCTGCTGCGGAGCTGCTGCTTGTGCGGAGTCCGTCGTCGCTGCTACTGCCTGCGGCGCGGGTTCATTCGCCTTGAGCGCTGCCTCCGTCAAGGTATCCAAGCGGTAGGTCTCGATGAGTTTAACCAGTTTCGGAGCGTACATATAATCGGTTGCATAACCGCAGTCGCGCAGACGGTAAGCCCACGCTTCGTAGTCTTGTACCGCAATCTCGAAACAGGTCATATAGCGCGGACGCTTCAAGAACAGCGAGTGGTCCTTAAAACTCTCTGCGGCGTTGCCGTACTGACGGAAGCACTCACCCGCACTGTCGTCATCGTAGTAATACACACCGCCGAACCAGTCTTTGGTGCACTTTATGCCGAAATGATTGTTCGCGTTCAGCGCCAACTCACTCTGACCGGCAGACGACTCCAAAAGCGCCTGCGCCATCGTGATCGCAGCCGGCACACCGTACTCCGTCTGCTGCTGAATCGCCATTTCTTTCCACTGCGCAATGTACGCTAAGTACGTCGCATTCTGATTCTGCGCCGCCAGTGCCATCGACAGGCTCACTGCGGCAAAAAAGATTATCGCTTTTTTCATAATTTTCGTTGCCAAAACCTTTGCGGGTGCAAAGGTAATGCTTTTTTACGACATATGCAAATCTTATTGCTTTTTTATGAAAATTTCCATTTTCTCTTGCATATATGCATTTTTTTTAGTATCTTTGCAGCCGAAACAAATCTCTATGCATATGAAAACAAGAATCTTTCTCACTATGTTAGCTGTTCTGGCTTTGAGTTTTACAGCATGTAACAAAAAAGACGAACCGCAGAATCCGGTAGAAGACCAACCGAAAGCCAGCCAGTTTGTCGGCATGTGGGGTTTTTCTTTGGAGGATGACGGTAATCCGTATTTCCAATGGTACTTGAACTTCACCCAAGACGGCCGAGCTGAGGAGCTATTCGTATGGGACGAGAACGGCTCGTCGTATGCCGGAGGCTACTCCGGAACGTATGTTGTAGAAGACAGCACGCTCACCTTCTATACCGAGAAGTACACGGCTTTCACCACGTATAACGAGGTGCCTCGGCTCGTGAACATCAACAAAAGGTCTTTGTACGGTAAATATACGATCTTGGAAATCGAGTCCGACAAGATCACCGTGGTGTTCAACAAAACCTTGTGTTACCTGCACCGCTTGTCTGAGATGCCGGCAGGTTATCGTCCGGAGTATTTCGAGCCGGACAAAGCGGCATCACCGGAAGCCTTGATCGGACAATGGGATCAGTTAGACTTCTTCACAATCCACGAGGACGGTAGTTTTACATGGTGGGCGTACGAATATCCGAGTTATAACGGCATGCACCTGTTAGCAGATGGCAAGTTCAACTACAATTATTGGTCGGAATGGATCACTATCTGGTGCACGAAAAACGTCACCGATATGCCGACCTACTGGGGTTTCTCCTATCGACCGGAGAACCTGAGTTGGGAACTGTTCCAGCGCCTCGACCTCAATCTCTTCTGTTCGCAGTTCGATTTCTACGAATGTGATGCGGAAGGAAACATGATTGAGGGAACGACACGCACCATCACACCGGCGGATCCGAAGTTATATACGTACAAGATCTTCTCCTTAACGGATCATTACATGGTGCTATACGGAACTGATACGAACATGTATTATGTCTTCACTCCGGGTCACGAAGCACCGACTTGGGCACCCAAACAGGGTGTAAACGATAAAAAAATGCAAAAAATCACAGAAAAATTTGGTCATGTCAAAAAATTGTTGTAATTTTGCACGCTTTTTTGCGGAATAGGCTCGAGTAAGTGTCGTTTCGTATAACGACCGCCGCACCGCCCTAACATTAAATACAACAGTACAGATGTACGCAATTGTAGAGATGAAAGGCCAGCAGTTTAGAGTAGAGGCTGGCAAGAAATTGTTCATCAATCGTATGAACGAGCTCGAGAAAGGCGCAACCGTTGAATTTGAGAACGTATTGCTGCTGGACAACGAGGGTAAAGTAAAAGTTGGTGCTCCTTATGTAAAGGGTGCAAAAGTAGTTTGCGAAGTACTCGACAACGAGTGCCGCGGTGACAAAGTGTTGGTTTTCCACAAGAAACGTCGCAAAGGTTATCGCAAGCTGAACGGTCACCGTCAGGACTTGACCAACGTAATTGTTAAAGAAATTGTTATTGCTTAAAAGAAAGGACAACCAGTATGGCTCACAAGAAAGGTGTCGGTAGTTCCAAGAACGGCCGTGAATCAGAAAGCAAACGTCTTGGCGTGAAGATCTTTGGTGGTCAATTCGCAAAGGCAGGTAACATCATCGTACGTCAACGTGGTACGGTTCACAACCCGGGTGAAAACATGGGTATGGGTAGCGACCACACATTGTTCGCTCTCTGCGACGGAATCGTAACGTTCCGCAAGAAACGCGACAACAAATCGTACGTTAGTATCCAACCGGTAGAGGCGTAAACATGTTAACATTAAAACAGATTTACGACGACAAGGCGAAAGTCATTGCCGGTCTCAACAAGAAGCACTTCTCAGGCGCCGCAGAGGCAATCGACGAAGTGCTTCGTCTTGATGGAGAGCGTAAGGCCGCGCAGCAGGAGAAAGATGCAGCGGCTGCGCAGATGAATCAGATCAGCAAGTCCATCGGTATGCTGATGGCCAAAGGTCAACGCGCAGAAGCGGAAGCCGCTAAAGCGCAGACCGGTGACCTCAAAGCGAAGATCGCAGAGTACGACGAGAAGATGGCCGCAGCAGAAGAGGCACAGACCAAGTTGCTGCTCACCATCCCGAATGTACCCTACGACATCGTGCCCGAAGGTGCTGCTGCAGAGGATAACCTCGTGGTCAAATCCAACGTACCCCATCATGGTGGTGACACCGTAGGTACCTGGGTAGGCGAGGTGAACAACGACGAAGCCAAACTGCCGCACTGGGAGTTGGCGAAGAAGTACAACCTCATCGATTTTGACCTGGGTGTGAAGATCTCCGGTGCCGGATTCCCCGTGTATATCGGTCAAGGTGCGCGTCTTCAACGTGCGCTGATCAATTTCTTCCTTGCGGAAGCTAACAAAGCCGGTTATACGGAGATCATGCCGCCGACGGTAGTCAACGCCGCTTCGGGTTACGGAACGGGTCAGTTGCCGGATAAAGAGGGTCAGATGTACCACTGCGAAGAGGACGACCTCTACCTCATCCCGACGGCTGAGGTGCCGGTGACGAACCTCTACCGCGATGTGATCCTCGACGAGGCACAACTGCCGATCAAAAACTGCGCTTACACGGAGTGTTTCCGTCGCGAGGCAGGTAGTTACGGCAAGGATGTACGCGGTCTGAACCGTCTGCATGAGTTCTCGAAGATCGAGATCGTACGTATCGACACGCCCGAACATTCGGACGCTTCGCACAAAGAGATGCTCGAGCACGTAGAGGGTCTGCTCCAGAAACTGGAACTGCCCTACCGTATCCTGCGTCTGAGCGGCGGCGATATGTCGTTTACCGCTGCGCTCTGTTATGACTTCGAGGTGTACTCCGAGGCACAACACCGTTGGTTGGAGGTATCTAGCACGTCGAATTTCGACACCTATCAGGCTAACCGCCTCAAGTGTCGTTACCGCCGTGCAGAGGATAAGAAAGTGGCACTCTGCCACACCCTCAACGGTTCAGCACTCGCTCTCCCGCGTATCGTAGCAGCGCTGTTGGAGAACAACCAATGCGAAGAAGGAATTCGTATCCCGAAAGCATTGCAGCCGTTCTTCGGCGACGACATGATACGCTAATAAGGAGGACGCAGGTATGCGCGAGAAATACCGATCATTTCTCCGATTTTGTATAGTGGGCTGCTGCGCCGCGGCAGTCCACTATGGTATTTATTATATGCTGCTGTTGGTGTCTGCACCGGTGAATGCAGCGTATATAGCCGGTTACCTGATCAGTTTTATCGGTAATTTCTTCGCAACCAGTTATTTCACGTTCTCTTCTCGTCCCACCTGGGGACGTTTTGTCGGCTTTGCCGGCAGTCACGCACTGAACTTCGTGCTGCATATAATCTTGCTCAATCTGTTCCTTTGGCTGGGTATTCATCGTCTTATTGCGCCTATCTTGGTGATGGGGGTGGCGATGCTGGTGCAGTACGCGGTGCTGTACCTCGTGTACCATTTTCCGGCGCGCGCGATAGAAGGTAAGGTGCTGCTCTCGTTCGACACCGAGGAGTACGACGTACCGCTGGAGCATGGCGTGGAATGGGATCCGATCGCGCAGGGCATGGAGGTGTCTCGCTTCGGTACCACGCGCATACTCGATTGTCTGAAAGAATGCGGCATCCATGCTACCTTCTTCTGCACCGCTAATTTTGCGCAGAATGCACCGGAACTCATGGCGCGGATTGTGCGCGAGGGGCATGAGGTCGCCTCGCACGGATGCGATCATTGGCAGCCTAAACCGGAGCATGTGATCGAATCCAAACGCATCCTGGAACAACTGACGGGACAGCCGGTGTACGGTTATCGTCAGCCGCGTATGTTCCCCGTGGACATTCAGGAACTCAAGCAGCAGGGCTACGCGTATAACGCCTCGCTCAACCCGGCGTTCATTCCCGGACGCTACATGCACCTCGACATGCCGCGCACGTGGTTCTACAAACAGGAGGTGTTGCAGATTCCGGCCTCGGTGAGCCCGTGGTTACGGATCCCGCTTTTCTGGTTGGCGCTGCATAACTTCCCGCTGTGGTTGTACCAATCGCTCGTGCGCCGCACATTGCGTCACGATGGTTATTTCAATACCTATTTCCATCCCTGGGAGTTTTATCCGTTAGGAGAACACCCGGAATGGAAACTGCCGTTTATCATCCGCCATCATGCCGGTGCGCCTATGTACGAACGGCTGAAAGCGGTGATCGTGGATCTCCAATCCCGCGGAGCGGAGTTCGTCACGTATCATGAGTTTGCTCAAACAAAATAATTGCTGGTTATGAAAAAGAAAATCACCATTCTTCTGCCCGCCTACAACGAAGAGGCATGTTTTGACCACCTGCAGGAATGCATGCATCAGGTGCTTGCAGATAACCCTGCTTATGAGTGGGAGTTTCTGCTCGTCAACGACGGCAGTACCGATGGTACGCTGGATAAGATGGAGGCGCTTCACCATGCCGATCCCGCGCACTGGTCGTATATCGATCTCTCGCGTAACTACGGCAAGGAGGTAGCGATGATGGCAGGTTTCGATTATGCGAAAGGCGATGCGGTCATCATCATGGATGCCGACATGCAGCATCCTATCTCGGCCATCCCGGAGATGCTCCAATGGTGGGAAGAAGGATACGACGATGTCTATGCCCAGCGCCGCTCGAGCCGTGAGTCGTGGTTCAAGAAGAAGACCTCGCAGTGGTACTACACCATGCTGCAACGCCTGACGCGCGTACCGATCCAGAAGAACACCGGCGACTTCCGTCTGCTCGACCGCACATGCGTGGAGGCACTGCGTAAGATGCGTGAGTCGGAGCGGAACACGAAAGGACTATACTCGTGGATCGGATTTAAGAAAAAAGGCATCTACTACGACCAATTGGAGCGCCAGCAGGGTTCGTCCAAATGGCGTTTCTCGCAACTCGTCAACCTCGCCATCAACGGCATGACCAGTTATACGGTAGCGCCGCTGCGCATCGCAATGTATATGGGTATCGGCGTCTCGTTCGTAGCGTTCCTCTACCTGGTGTACATCCTGATCACGACCTTGCTCTACGGCGATCCGGTAGCCGGTTATCCGACCATCATGGTGACCATCCTTTTCCTCGGAGGTATTCAATTGCTCACGATAGGCGTGTTAGGCGAATACCTCGGCCGGGTATTCAACGAGACCAAGAACCGACCGGGTTATTTCGTTCGCCGGTACAACGATGAAAAAGTATGAGAAAGTTCCTCAATTTCTTTACGGTTCCCCGTAACATTTACTGGCTGGGATTCGTTATAGCAGTCGCTGCCTCGGCCATTGAGTTGTTCCGCGGCGGAGCGGAGAACTACCGTGTCTTCTATGATGCTACTCATCAGTTCTGGCAGGGCATCAATGCCTACACGCCGGAATTCGTGGACGTTCATCACCGCTATTTCATCTATTCGCCGATCTTCTGTGTGCTATTCACGCCGTTTGCTTTTCTGCCGTTTTATGTGGGTGGCTTTGCGTGGAATCTGTTTGGTTACACGGTCTTTTATTTCGCGGTCAAGCACCTGCCCGGTGCACTATCTGAGAAAGTGCCGTACATCCTGTTGTACCTGCTGTTGACGGTGGCACAGAGTCTATTCTGTTTCCAATACAACCTCTTGGTGGCGGCGATCTTCGTATGGGCGTTTGTGCTGCTGGAGCGGGATCAGGCTTTCTGGGCCATGTTGCTCATCATGCTCTCGGCAACCACCAAGATCTACGGTGCCGTCGAACTGGCACTATTGCTCTGCTATCCGCGCTTCTGGCGTAATATCGGTTATGTTGCCCTGACGGGATTGTTCTTCCTCTTGCTGCCGGCGCTGAACGGAGGTATCGACGGGCTGCTGACGGGCTACCACAACTGGTTGGCGCAACTGACGGATCATCAGCAGTCCACCGGCACATACTACTCCATCCTTTTTGTGCCGGGTATCAAGGAGTTTGCCCTGACTCATATGCGTATTTTCCAGGGAGCGGTATTGGGTCTTTTGGCCGTGCTGTTCTTCCTTTGTCGCAACCGCTGGAGCGAGTATGCGTTCCGCATCGGCGCGTTGGCCGGACTGATGATCTATATCGTGCTGTTCAGCGAAGCGGCGGAATACACGACCTATACGATTGCCATGACGGGGTATGCTTTGTGGTACTTCTCAGAGGACAACCGCCCCCTCGTGGACAAGGTGCTATTCTGGGCGCTCTTCGTCCTTTGGTGCGTGATGCCGATTGACCTTTTCTGCCCGTCCAAGATCTGTAATTATATCCATTCAACCCTTTGGATAGGTGTGCTTACGTACACCGTCGCGTGGGTGCGGCTGATCTATTCCACCTGCAAGAAGTAAGAAATTTTTCAAAAATTTGGCATACACTCTTGTGTATGTCAATTTTTTTTTGTAATTTTGCGGGCAAAATTGGTAAGTACGTTATGACCACAACAATTATTGCAATACTTCTGACCATTGTAGTGCTGATTTTCGGCTTCTGGCTGATCCAGTACTCGGGCTTTCGCAACGAAGAGAAGAAACGTCAGTTTGAGTTGAAACGCGAGAGTCAGAAATCCATTTCCCCTATTCGCCTGCGCGCTTATGAGCGCTTAGCCTTACTTCTCGAGCGCACGAAGCCCGAGCATATGCTCATGGACTTGCGCGCAAAAGAGCCGGAGGCCTTGACGACGTGGACGGTCCCGCAGGTACAGCAATACCTACTGCAGACCATCCGGGCGGAGTTTGACCACAACCAGAGTCAGCAGGTCTATGTGTCCGAAGAAGTATGGGACTTGATCATCAATGCGCGTGACCAGATGGCTGCTTTCGTCATCGCGATGTCGGCGCAGTTGCCCAAGGACGCGACGGCACAGGTCTATGCCACCACTCTTCTTACGGCCTTTAACAGCAACGGCGTCACCCCGACCGATAAAGCACTCGAGGAACTGAAACGTGAAGCAAAAGATCTTATGTAATATAGTACTCGCTTTGTTGCTAAGCGTAGCAGCCTTCGCCGAGGACTCGATTGCAGTCAAGCTGCCCAAGAAGCAGATCTATTACGGCACGATGGTCAAGTTCGACATCCTCTCGCCGGTACTGATCTGCGGACTGAACAACTGGCAGATGCAGCACTATGAAGTGGCGGTGAACGTGCGTTTGGCCAAACGGTGGTACCCCACCCTGGAGTTGGGTTACACCGGCGGTAAGACCCATAACGACACGGTCTCTTACAAAGGGCAAGGCGGTTTCTTCCGCGTAGGCTGCGATGTCAACCCGCTCAAGAAACGTCCCGACAGTCCGCACGCGCTGCTGCTCGGTCTCCGTATCGGAACGGCTATGCAACAGTTCGATCAAGACTGCGAGAAAAAAGTGGCAAGTACCTTGGCAACCGACCAACCGTACATCAACAATTACGTCGGGGCTCGTGCGGATTGCTGGGGAGAGATTGTAGCGGGCTGTCAAGTGGAGATTGCGAAGGTGAACAACACGGCTTTTTACATGGGTTGGATGGGAAGGTTTAAGTTCCTTTTCACCCGCACCGAGGCAGAGAAAGCACCGATCTACATCCCCGGTTACGGTTCACGGGACAACACCGCCTGGGGAGCGAACTACTATTTAGGATGGAAATTTTAAAATAAAAATAATTATTACTATGAACAAGACACAACTTATGAATCGCGCAGCGGATAACATTCGTATCCTGGCTGCCGCAGCAGTAGAGAAAGCAAAGAGTGGTCACCCTGGCGGAGCCATGGGCGGCGCAGACTTCATCAACGTCCTCTTTAGCGAGTTTCTGGAATACGATCCGGAGAACCCGGGTTGGGAAGCACGTGACCGTTTCTTCTTGGATCCGGGTCATATGGCTCCGATGCTCTACAGCCAACTCTGCCTGGCAGGTAAGTTCTCCCTCGATGATCTGGCTAACCTCCGTCAATGGGGTTCGGTAACACCGGGTCACCCGGAGCGCGAGATCGAGCGTATGATCGAGAACACGAGCGGTCCGCTCGGTCAGGGTCATACCTTCGCTGTCGGTGCGGCGATCGCAGCCAAGTGGTTCAACCAGCGTTACGGCGAGGTGCATAACCCGACTATCTACGCGTTCATCTCGGATGGTGGTGTACAGGAAGAGATCTCGCAAGGTGCAGGTCGTCTGGCAGGTCACCTGGGTTTGGACAACCTCGTGATGTTCTACGACTCGAACACGATCCAGCTCTCCACGGGTTGCGGTGAGGTAACGAGCGAAGATGTAGCCGCTAAGTACGCTGCATGGGGATGGTTCGTTCAGGAGATCCCGGGTAATGATCCCGACGCTATCCGCGAAGCGATCATCAAAGCGAAAGCCCACAAAGGTCAACCGTCGATCATCATCGGTCACACCACGATGGGTAAGGGTTGTGTCACAGCCGAAGGTGCTAACTGGGAAGGCAAATGCTCGACCCACGGTGCCCCGCTGAGCAAAGCCGGTGCATCCTTCGAGAAGACAATCGAGCACCTCGGTGGTGATCCAGAGCATCCGTTCCAGATCTTCCCGGAAGTACAGAAACTATACGAAGACCGCGCAATCGAACTGCGCGAGTTGTGCAACAAGAAATACGCGCAGTACCACGACTGGAAAGAGAAGAACCCGGTAGCTGCGAACGAGTACGAGACCTTCATGGCCGGCGAAGCACCGTGTGTGGACTGGAGTCTGATCGAGCAGAAAGCCGGTGACGCGACGCGTAACGCCAGCGGTAAGGTGCTCGGTTTCCTCGCAGAGCACGTAGGTAACATGATCGTTTCCTCAGCAGACCTCTCGAACTCCGACAAGACCGACGGCTTCCTCAAGAAGACCCATGCGTTCACCAAGGGTGATTTCAGCGGTCAGTTCCTCCAGGCCGGCGTGAGCGAGCTCACGATGGCTTGCGTGATGATCGGTATGGCGCTGCACGGCGGTGTGATCCCCGCTTGCGGTACGTTCTTCGTCTTCAGCGACTACATGAAACCGGCCGTTCGTATGGCTGCCCTCATGGAGCTGCCGGTTAAGTTCATCTGGAGCCATGACGCGTTCCGCGTAGGTGAAGACGGTCCGACCCACGAGCCGGTAGAGCAAGAGGCACAGATCCGTTTGATGGAGAAACTGCATAACCATCACGGCAAACCGTCGATGCTGGTACTCCGTCCGGCAGATGCCGAGGAGACTACCCTCGCTTGGCGCGCTGCTCTTGAGAACGTAGAGACCCCGACTGCTTTGATCCTGAGTCGTCAGGACATCGCTCCGGTGCCCAATGTCAACCTCGAAGGCTTCCGCAAAGGTGCATACATCGTATCGAAAGATGAGAACCCGCAGATCGTGCTGCTCGCTTCCGGTAGTGAGGTAAGCACGCTGTTGGCCGGTGCTGAGTTGCTCCGCGCAGAGGGCATCCGTCTGCAGATCGTGAGCGTACCGAGCGAAGGTGTGTTCCGTGAGCAAGACAAGAAATACCAAGATGAGGTGCTGCCGAAGGGAATTAAGCGTTTCGGTATGACCGCCGGTCTGCCTTGCACGCTCGAGGGACTCGTAGGTGAGAACGGTGCTATCTGGGGTCTTGACTCCTTCGGTTTCTCCGCGCCGTACAAAGTGCTTGACGAGAAACTCGGCTTCACGGCACAGAATGTTTACGAGCAAGTAAAAAAACTCTTATAATATAAATGGATTACAATTTTAGTGACATAGAGCGCAAATGGCAAGAGGCGTGGGCGAAGGATGGTGTCTATACTGTCTCCAATGCGTCCGACAAGCCCCATTACTACGTGCTCGATATGTTTCCATACCCTTCGGGTGCCGGCTTGCATGTCGGCCACCCGCTGGGGTATATAGCGAGTGATATCTACTCCCGCTACAAACGTCTCAAAGGATTTAATGTGCTACACCCGATGGGCTTTGACTCCTACGGTCTGCCGGCAGAACAATATGCCATCCAGACCGGTCAACACCCGGAGAAGACCACCTTCGAGAACATCGATCGTTATATCTCGCAACTCAAGAAGATCGGTTTCTGTTACGACTGGAACCGCGAGGTGCGTACGTGCGATCCGAAGTTCTACAAGTGGACACAGTGGGCGTTCATTCAGATGTTCAACTCCTATTTCGATCCCAAGACCCAGAAGGCCCAGCCGATCTCCAAACTCATTGCGGAGTTTGAGGCCAATGACCCGAAGTGGGCAACGATGAGCGAGAAAGAGCAACAGGAGCGTCTGATGAACTACCGCATTGCCTACCTTGCTGACACGAAGGTTAACTGGTGTCCACAATTAGGCACGGTGCTTGCCAACGATGAGGTCTCGGAAGGTCTCAGCGTACGTGGCGGTTATCCCGTCGAGCAACGCGTGATGCGCCAATGGTGCCTGCGCGTGAGTGCATACGCAGGTCGTTTGTTGGAGGGTCTGGATCGTATTGATTGGACGGAGAGCCTCAAAGAGACCCAACGTAACTGGATCGGTCGGAGCGAAGGCGCAGAGATGCAGTTCAGCATCAAAGGACAAGACGAACCCTTCACGATCTTCACCACCCGCGCGGACACGATCTACGGCGTGACGTTCATGGTGCTCGCGCCGGAAAGCGAATATGTACAACGCGTCATCACGGACGAACAACGCGAAGAAGTGGAAGCTTACCTCAAGCGCTGCAAGAACCGTACGGAACGCGAGCGTATCGCCGATCGTCGCGTGACCGGTGTGTTCACCGGCTCGTATGCCATCAACCCGCTCACACAGGGCGAGATACCTATTTACATCTCCGACTACGTGCTCGCCGGTTACGGTACAGGCGCTATCATGGCCGTTCCGGCACATGACAGCCGCGACTATGCCTTCGCCAAACATTTCAACCTGCCGATCATCCCGTTGATCGAAGGCGCAGATGTCAGCGAGGAGTCATTTGACGCGAAGGAAGGCAAGATGATCAACTCCGGTTTCCTCAACGGCATGGAAGTCAAAGAGGCCATCCAAGCGATGAAGGAGTACATCACCAATACGGGTATCGGTCGCGTGAAGGTGAATTACCGTCTGCGCGATGCGATCTTCAGTCGTCAGCGTTACTGGGGCGAACCCTTCCCGATCTATTATAAGGATGAGATGCCGTACACGGTAGATGAGAAAGATCTGCCGATACTGCTGCCTGCTATAGAAGAGTTCAAAGGGGTCAATGGTCAACCGCCTCTGGGCAATGCCAAAGACTGGACATATAAGGGTCATCCGCTCGAGCTCTGCACGATGCCGGGCTTTGCCGGTTCGTCGGCATATTACCTGCGTTACATGGATCCGCATAACGACGAGGCACTCGTAGGCAAACAAGCCAACGACTACTGGCGTCAAGTGGATCTGTATCTGGGTGGTAGTGAGCACGCGACGGGGCACTTGATCTACAGCCGTTTCTGGAATAAGTTCCTCTATGACCTCGGTTATGTCTGCGAGGACGAACCCTTCCGCAAACTCATCAACCAGGGCATGATCCAAGGCCGCTCGAACTTCGTCTATCGTTATATCGGCGAAGGCGCAACGGGCAATCTCTATATCAGTTATGACCTCATCAACCGGCCCGAATACAAGGACAAAGTGCAGCCTATTCACGTCAATGTGAACATCGTCAGCAACGATGTGCTGGATATAGAGGCGTTTAAGGCATGGATGCCGGAGTTCAAGAACGCCGAGTTCGTCCTCAACGAGTCCGGTCAGTACATTTGCGGCTGGGCGGTGGAGAAAATGTCCAAGTCCATGTTCAACGTGGTGAACCCCGACGACGTCATCGCCAAGTTCGGTGCGGATACGCTGCGGCTCTATGAGATGTTCCTCGGTCCGCTGGAGATGTCCAAACCTTGGGATACCAACGGTATCGACGGCGTGCACCGTTTCCTCAAACGGCTGTGGAATATGTACGAGACCATCGAGGAGGCCGAACCTACCAAAGAAGAATTGCGCAGCTTGCATAAGCTCATCAAGAAGATCACCTGGGACATCGAGAACTTCTCGTTCAATACGTCCATTCCGGCGTTCATGATCGCCCAGAACGAATTGTCCGCCCTCAAGTGCAACAAACGTGCCATCCTCGAGCCCTTCGCCGTACTCCTCGCTCCCTACGCTCCCCACATCGCCGAAG
>JAEEGH010001310.1_pt1 | contig 72538 bp, 55 predicted proteins | sample 9134181 | NCBI WGS metagenome assembly JAEEGH01 (sample SAMN16246544, study PRJNA631951) | gut metagenome | biome: gut microbiome; feature: rumen; material: DP-attached | host: Bos | place: Iran: Karaj | collected 2018-10 | reverse complement strand
AAGGGTGCCTATAAGGACGCTCCCAAGGACGAGTACGATCCCGATCGCAAATCAGCCCTCGCCCTTGATGTACTCGTCGACAGCGGTAAAGTCTATGTCCATGAGGAGTTAGGCTACTACGACGAGCAATGGGGTGCCACCTGGAATGCCGACGATGACGGCGAGTACGTGGGCTGCAACCTGTTTGAAGCCTTCGAAGGCCCGAAGGGTCTGGAAATCTGCTATGAGCGCGATGCCCCCGAGAGTTCTGCCGTCGGTATGTTCTACCTGCGTGGCGGACAACTCATCCAGCACTGTTACGAGACCTACCACAACATGGTCGACGAGGAAACGCCCGTGTGGAAACACGACCTCGCTGAGATGACCAATATCTATGTCGCAGACGATCCTGGCGAGCGCAAGGATATCCGTTTCACAAAGTGGTCTCATTGTTGGATACCCTATGGCCCAGAAGAATTCATCTGGGTACGCGACAAGGAAGAGCAGAACGGTGCTTTCTTCTCGCGCGATGATAATGGCAAGTTCCATCTCATCGCTGTGGAGACATCACGTCTGAAGCCCTCGAGGATGCAGAAGGACAACGCGGGCTATCTGTGCCTCTCAGGCTCAGCTGGCGGTCCTGCCACCTATACGGAGATCTATGCCTTCAGAGAGGGTAAGGTGGCCGAACGCTTCACCGCCCTGATGATTGCGGGCGAGATTGACGAGTGTGGCCTCAACGGCAAGACCATCTCCAATGAAGAGGGACAGGCTTACCTCAACAAACTCCCTGAAGCCGAGAAGATGGAGTTCTGGGGTAAAGACTCCGAGGCAGAGGAATAATCAATTATTGGCTATATGGTTAATGGTATATATACAATTCTGCTGCTCATTATGAGCAATGTGTTTATGACTTTCGCGTGGTATGGGCATCTGAGGCTACAGCAGTCGGGCATCTCGTCGAACTGGCCATTGTATCTGGTCATTGCCTTTTCGTGGATGATTGCATTTTTCGAGGATAACGTAAGTCTTTTGCCCACCAGAAATATTAATATTTAATTTCCTAATAATCAAATAGTTACATTATGAATTATTTATATCCGATCGGACTGTTAATTATCTCTAATATTTTTATGACCTTCGCATGGTACGGTCATTTGAAGTTGCAGCAGATAAATGTTTTCACCGATAACACACCGTTATACGTTGTAATATTGGCATCTTGGTTGTTAGCCCTGCCAGAATATGCGTGTCAAGTTCCGGCTAATAGATTTGGTTATGATGGAAATGGAGGTGCATACACACTGCTACAGTTAAAAGTGATACAAGAGGTAATATCATTAACCGTGTTCACAGTATTTGTTTCAATGTTCTTTAATGGTGAAGCACTACATTGGAATCACGCTGCCGCATTTCTATGCCTAATAATGGCGGTTTACTTCGTGTTTATGAAATAGCAAAAGGCTGACCCATTACAGGCCAGCCTTTTTAAATGGATTCAACCTCCTTTATTATATTACAGAAAGCATCTTTTCTAATTTCTCTTTCAATTTAGAAACTGGGGTACTCTCAAAAGATTTCCTTTGTCTATCAGTTAGAGCCTTAATCTTATCCAACTCTACCTGCCAATAAGACTTACCTCCAGTATCTTTCACATAGTCTATGATAGTAGAACGTTTTCTAATACGTTCTGGGAACTTCTTCACAACATCCCAAATCTCTTTAGCCCTAACTAAATCTGCATCTTTCAATTTAGAACTGTCAGACATAACGGCGGCCCAACTCATTCTGTCATCGAAGAATAAATACTTATTCACAGTTTTAGCAGAAATTCCTAAATCTGTAAGTTCCTTAGCAAATCTGAACACTTCGTTGTCTGGCTCATGCAAGATGCAGCCATTGATATAGTCTGCACCTTTCCACGGTTGTGTTCTGGTGTTTACCTCAATTAAGATGTCCTCAAATGACTTACCGTTGAGGTCAACCTTCTCCCATTTAAGATTGTCAAGTGTGAAACCATCAGCCTCATCGCTGTCTGCAAGTTTCAATGCAGCCTTATATCGGTGTTGACCATCAAGCACTACATTGTAATCTCCATATTGTTCTGGCTTAACTTCTTCGTCAGTAATCGCATCAAATATTTTACGATTGCCAACTTCTGCAGCATCGACATAGAGTAAAGGAACTAAGTTCTTGCCAAACTCTTTCAAACTCTCAACATGCTTCTCCACGTTGTTCTCATTAATGGCTCTGTTGCCATCTACAAATGCAATTTTCTTATGCATTTTTATAAAACTACTGTCTTCGATTTCTATTGCAGTGCTTGGTTGGAAGACTGTAGGACTAATGTCAACTATGCACCGTTGTCATCTTTTGACAGTGCAAAGATAGGTTGAATTTAGATGCCTTTGAAATTATTACCCGTTAGTTCCCAAATACCCTATAAAAGCTAACGGGTAAGCAGTTCTATTCCCTCCAATTTCTCACCAAAACGGATAGATTCACCCTTTTTCAGCGTAGGAATATCCCTCTTGATGGGGTTAATAAGTCCGTTGCTCCAATCCTCATACTTAATGACGTGCCATTGTACCGTAAAAGTGCAATCACCTAAGTTAATGATTGATGCCGTTGTGTCAAACTTATCATAGTTCATACGCAGTTGTCTTAGCCTTGCTTCGGTTACTTCTTCAACAGATAAACCAAACCATTTCAAGAAATACCCTATCATCTTATTTTCTACGGAGGTTAGTTTTGCTTTCCTCTTTATATTAAAATACTGATTAAAGAATGCAGATAAATAATAGGTAAACTCTATCTGAAGAATTTCTTTGGTGAACACCTCTAACCTGTCAACAATCTTATATGCTTCATAAGTGGTGGTTGGCTTACATTCCATTTTATTAATTGAATCTTTCAGTACCTTTAGAACTTCATCGTTATTGCAGTGGAATACTCTACGATTCTTCTTATGGAATGTCACGCTTTCAAATTCTTTAATTTGCTCAATAGTCTCACTTGGTGTTGGCTTTAGCAATAGAACAACTTTTTTATGGATAATGGCATTTATAAACTCACACAAGGTACACAGGGCAAACGCATTGACGTTTACACCATATTTAGCGTTCATCTCCTGTTGGAACTCATAAACTCTTTTGTCTTTAATAAACTTATAGAGTGTTTTCAGATGCTCTTTCTGATTCTTCTCAATTCTGTTACCAAATACACCTAATGGCATACCGTCATATATGTTGTTACCTATCATCAACTGAATATTGTCTGCAAAATATATACAGTAACTCCATATATCAATCTTGTTGATAACTTGACCATTAGTTAATGTTACAACTTCATCAACGTCATCTGGATAAATTATGAGTTTGTTCTCTTCCATGATGCAAAGGTACGAAAAATCGTCACACCTTATTTATATACACCTTATCTTTTTGCAATTATTATAAATCGGTACGTTAATCGGTGGAGGAATCCATAATCACTTTTCACAATATTTCAATTGCCGAAATAGTGCTGACTTTACATTATATATAGTGAGTACTTTTGCACCAGCCATATTAATTAATGGCGCAACTGATACCGCCATCACTTTCAATATTCCATGCCGCAGCGTACTGAAAAATCCGATTTCGGAGGTTTTGACGGTTGGATCGCCGTAGTTCAATAATTGTGGTCTAATATTTGGTACACCTACTTCGAATGAATATCTTAGCACAAGACGATAAATCAGATACCACTGCCATCAAGGGTAGCATAACTATAGATGATATGACTGAATTTAATACTTAATCACTGCAAGACGATGAATCATTACACATTTGAACAGGTAAAAGAGATTGCAGCCAAGAACGGAATTACGGGTAGCAACGTTAGAATAGGTCTCTGGGCTTAGATGAATGGCTTCATTAAAAAGAGGAAACAGGTGAACAAGCAGCGTACCACCTATTATTATAAGATGAATGAGAATTTATGACCGCAGCATATAAATGGGGAAAAATGGCGGATAGTTGTTGGGGAAAAGTGGCGGACTATACATTACTTAATATACATTACTTACTAAAGCCTATACGGTGCTTCGCCCCGTAAGTCGGAGGACGGTTTCAGATGAAGAAGTTACTAACAATAGAATCAATCAATTATGCTAATATACTTACCACATAGTAAGGTGTTCAATACAAGGAAAGACGTAAAGGAATACTTAGGAGGTACAAACAAGTACAACAGAGCGTTAAAGCAAGGATAGATTTATAATATTACTAATGCTAACATTGCTAACAATGGAACAATATACTACAGTCACCAGAAGAATCAATTAGATTACAGGGAATAATAAACTGATAGATGCCGTAGTCTATACCTATATCAAGTCAAGGATAAACTACAGAACTTATATCGCAGATACTGTAACGGAGCAAGAAATGTCTTATCACTTAGGACTATCCATTGATACAATAGAAAATGTCGTACCAAGGATTAGTAAGCACCCGTTTCTATTCGATAAGGTTGAACAGGATGAAGAAAAGAAGACTGGAAGTTACAAGACTTACAATAGATACTACTTAGTTAAGGACAATGAGAATTTCTTCTTTATTTACAATTCGATTTTTAATGATGATATGAATATTGCTAATCCCGTAGATAGATGCAAGGTCAAGGGCTTACTATTACTCATAAAATCTGTGTGCATTAAAGAGACGAATAAATATATCAGTGACAGGCCTCGTAAGAATGGGCTTAACAAGTCCGAATTAGCAAGGAAGTTGGGAATAGATACAGATACACTGACAAAGTATCTGGCATTAGCAATAGGAGCAGGATAGATAAAGATGATACCTAACGGATTACTTATTACCAATAAGAGCATTATTCCAGACTTTTACAGTAATGATTCATTTACCAGAACATACCACGCTATATATGATTGGTGTTTGGATAATGGAATTATACCACCAGAGAGGAACGATACTATCATTACTAACGCTGATGGAACAATCACAAGAAGAAATAGTTTGCTAATGAATGTCACAAGTAGGTTAGATGGTGAAGATATATGCAGTTGGCTAACGGATAAAATTATTAAGAAACCAGAAGAATTGAGTTTGGGATATATTGCTACAATGCTGAATATACACATTAGCAAGGAAACTACGGACTATGATATTACCCTATAACTAAAAATGGAGTGTGTCTTAACTATAGGTACACAACCCCCAAAGTCCCCCGCTCATTATTGAATGAAAAAGAATGCTTTTATAAAAATATCCATTAATAGCAACTATTGAAAAATAGTATTTCTTTTATTAACTTCTAAATTCAATTCATTATGAGCGAATTAGTTTTAATGCCTACAGTGGCAGAAAACCGTACAAGTTTCTTTGCTGATGCAGAAGTAGTAGAGCCTATCGTTGAAAAGGTTGAACTTCCTAACCACTTCATTCAAGCCAACACGGTAGAGGTAACGGTAGAACATCTTGCTAACGATTGTGTAACACCTGTGTTTGCTAAAGACAATGAACTGACAATTAACCACGTTAGTTTTATACACACCGTTGAGGATTGTGTAAAAGACTTCTTTCGTGGTGAACAGGTAAATGAAGCACAAGTTAGAGCAAGTCACGTAATCAAAGGTCGTGTTCCGTCTGCAATTCACAAGCCTGCAAATCAGTTGTTGGAGAGTGACAAAACTATTTACTATGAGCGTTGTGCATTCTCTATTGATGTGCCTACGATTTACCAAGACATTAACGGTAATCGTCTCTACTTGTCAGTTGTGGGAGTTAGAGCCTACAATCAGCAGAATCTCTACAGTAAGAAAGTTCCTGAGTTGTTCCGTGTTGCAATAGGCTTTAAAAATTCAGTTTGTTGCAATATGTGCGTTTTCACTGATGGCTACAAGGGAGAGTTAAGAGTGAGTAGTACAAGAGAACTCTATCAAAGAGTAATGGAACTGTTTAATCAGTTTAATCCTGCAAAACAGATTCATTTGATGCAGCAACTGTGCAACTCTTCACTATCGGAGCATCAATTTTGTCAAATTCTGGGTAAAATGAGGCTTTCGCAGTACCTACCAATGAGACTGCAAAGGAATATACCACGTTTGCTAATTACTGATACAATGATTAACAATGTGGCAAAGTCCTACATTACTGATGAGAACTTTAGCAGTTATGGAACTGACATAAATATGTGGAAGTTCTACAACCTACTCACAGGTGCTAACAAATCGTCCTATATTGATACGTTCTTAGACCGTTCTCTTAATGCTTCTGAGATTGCCATAGGAATCAACGGAGCATTGAATAATACGGATGAGCGTTACAAATGGTTTATTGATTAACTAATTTGGGGAGCATTTCAGAAATGAGGTGTTCCCCTTTAATTTTACGATTATGCAAACAATGAGTTTTAAATGGTGTTCCAAAGGTTGTTATATTGAAGCAATAGAGGTTTTCTTAAATCCGTACTTCTACCTTATTAATAATAAAAGCCCCAATTATAGCGGTTGGGAAACTCACAAGATTCAATATGGTCTTAAAATCATATATGTTACGTTGAGAGCAATAGAAGTGGATTATGACAAACAACTGATAGAAACAGTTAAGCAACCATGGTATGCTTACAATTCTGTGAAATATGAGGTTAAGCCCAATCCCTACGGAATAGAACAAATTCTATATCTTAAAGATAAAGGTTGGTTCGTAGCAGGTGAAGAACTTACACTTCATAGAGTTTATCGTTAATAGTGTTCAAATTAAGAGTGTGTTCAAATTAATCTATAAAGGTTGGCTTGAACGCACTCTTTATGTGTTTACTTAATACTTTGATTAAAATGAATGCAGTTATTTACGCACGTGTTTCTTCTATCGGTGATAGGCAGAACACAGACCGTCAGATTTCTGACCTCTTAGATTATGTGAAATATCAGAATCTGGAGATTTCCAAGATTTTTGAAGAGCATATATCTGGAGCAAAGAAGAACGTAGAGAGACCTATCTTAATGCAAGCAATTGAATATTGCAAGCAGAATGATGTTTCTATTCTCTTAGTAAGTGAACTTAGTAGATTGGGGAGGAATGCCTTTGAAGTGTTGGCAACAGTTAAAGACCTCATAGATAATGGCATTAACCTCTATATGCAGAAAGAACAGTTAACGCTACTTGATTCTGAGGGGAAGCCCACAATGTTTGCACCTATAATGATTGCAACACTTTCCACCTGTGCACAGTTAGAGCGTGAAAACATTAAGTTCCGTTTAAATAGTGGTCGTAAAATCTACATTGATAGAGGTGGCAAACTTGGTCGTAAAGTTGGAAGCGTTAAGACCATTGAACAGAAGAAAGAGGAATACCACGACATCATTAGTTATCTGAAACGTGGTTATTCTATCCGTAACGTTGCTAAACTTACAGGTAAAGGAATAAGCACAGTGCAACGGATTAAATCGGAGTTCAATCTTTAACAATTAGGTAGGGCATCAGAATTGGTGCTCTACCTTTTATTTTTAAGTAGATTTTCCGTTTTGTAGGGCTTGAATATTAAAAATTTCACAAAATTTAAGCATAATCCATTGCTATATGAAATAATATGCTTACCTTTACAACGAGTTTCAAGTACACCTGTGTGCAGATGTGCGTTTTAATGGCTCAACTTTGTAAGAGGAGCATTTGATATTATCCTTCACTGAAATCTGGACAATTTCAATCATCAAGGGTAATAGGCAATTTGCTCATGCTTGGGATTATTATGTTAATAATATATCTCCTGCATGGGCTGTTGTCTTTATTTGATGATTGGCAGTCCAGAGCCGCAGTGAGATAAATTCAACAGTCCCATGCTTCTTAACAATAATCCGCTAACTTCTTGGGATTAGTCGGCAAGAATATTACTAATTAAATAAAACATAGTTATGAAAAGAATAATTGGAATAATAATGCTAATAGCATTGGTGCTCTCTGGTTGTAGCAAGAGTGACGATGAAAATAAGAATGTCGCTCCTGCAAATGCCAAAGGAATTTGGATTGATTGGGATGAAAAAGAATACGAAATGTACTTCTGGATTAATGAATATGTCGTACAAATATTTAATGAAGAGGAAAGTACTGACCTAAACCAATGGAGATTTCAAAATATTCCATATTATAAGTTTACTATGGATAAACTCTATGAGGTTATGAGTGAAGATGCCGGAATAGAAATAAATGAAAGCAATATTCGGAATCATTATCCAAAATCTGCTGATTATTATAAAAGAAAGACGTCAACTTATAAATATTTTACAATGGTAAGGGGCGAAGTCTATCTTTTTAATAGGATTTCAAATATTAACTATAATAATTAAAACTTTATAAATTATGAGAATAATTAGATTATTTAGAGTTGCACTTTTTACAGTGCTTTTGAGTGTAAGTTTTTCCGCTTGCGGAGGTAGTGATAATGATGAACCTCAGCCCTCATCCAATCCTCTTATTGGTACATGGGAGTCTATAGATCCTGACGGAGATAATTACATATTGGAGTTAAAAGCTGATGGTAGCTATTACCAAGCAGAATTTGAGGGCAAAACTGAAAATATAAAGAGTTCTTATAAGGGCACATATAGAATTCTTTCCGTAAATGGTAACACATATGAAGTTTCAATTTTTACTAAGGAAAGGCAGAAACGGAATGGAGAAATCGTAACTGTCAACGAAACACAGACAGGTTTCCTCACACTATCAGATAATAACAATACAATGGTTGCTGCTGGGTCAAGTGAAATGGTTTGGAAAAGGAAAAAGTGATATTCTGTGAGTTCAGTAAGATTGAAGAATCAACATATTAAATTATCAAATAGCCCTAGAGGCAATAATTTAGAGGGTAGCGCATAGTTTGCTACCCTTTCTTTTATTTATTAGTCAATGTTGATTGGTAATTCATATATTGTTGCTAATGGCTTGGGTTATCCAGAAAAATAGCATATACTTGTTTAGAGATTGATTCAAAGTGACTTCCTGGAGGTGCACCTCATTTTTACTCTGAATCGATCGATTTTCAGATAAGTTACGTTGAATCAATTAAAAATTAAATTATGACTAACACTACTATCAAGGGTAAAGCACCCTACTTAAGCTCTCTAATTGGCTTTAAAAATGATAATTCTAAGGGCTATGCCAACCTAAGATTTTCTAACGGAAAAGTAACGCAGCCACCACGCTAATTAGTGTGATGGTTGCGTTTTAATTTTATAGTTACTTCAAGAAGTTTACTTGTCTTCAAGTTGTTTTGTGTACCTCTCTCTATATGATAGGTCTAAATTTAGACTAACTGCAAAGGAATATTCAGTCCATTCTGACAGAAAGAAGTCTTTAATATTGACCGTCTTAATCTGTGTAGGTGAAAATGAGAATGTACCATCAGCAGTAGCCATATCATATTTGAAAGTCATATCACCTGTTTCAAGGTTTACGTCAGCATCTACGATATACGCAGCAGGGGAACGTCTTACTTTAGTGATTGCGATATAAAATATCATTCCAGACTTAAATAATACCTTATAGAAGCCTTTCATTGTGGTGATTGGATAATACTCTATTTTCTCCAGATACAAATGATACATTTCGGTAAGTTCATCGTTTGAAATCTTACTTATACGCTCATACGCATCAATGTTGCTATAGGCTTTCTTAATAGAATATATTTGGTTTATAATCTCTCTTTCTTTACGTCTCAAACTTGCTACCTCAGAATCAACCTTTTTAATATCAGCATCAGTCTTGGCTTGGTCTTGTTCCAATGCTTTAACAAATACCTCATTAGTAGCAACTAATAGTTTTTGGACGTTCTGCTTGGTTCTATTATTAAGTTCTTCCTTTCTCAGATTAGCAATATCAATCTTCTTGGCTATACCATCTATAATCTCATTAAGTTCGTTTACTCTGGTTTGTCCTGTCTCTTTATAATAATCAATAATTTCTTGGCTACGTTGAATGAATAGACTCTTAATTACAGAGTTTGTTAATTCATACGAGGTTTCGTCAATGTTGACACTACAAAATTTACTGCTATTACGGCTTTCATTACAGGAACATCTATAAGTTAAAATTGTAACGCCATTCTCTCTCTTCTTGGGTTTAACCATCATTGAGCGGCCACACCTACATCTTATGATACCTTTGAATGGATTGAAATACACTCTGGCAGTTGATATATACTTATTATTAATCCCAATTCTTTCACCCGCTCTTCTAAATTCTTCTTCGGAAATAATTGGCTCTATATGTTGGATAGCAACATCTTCCTTACCCTTTACCTTGCCGTAAGACTGTGTACGTTTTCTAATGCCAATATATAACTCATTATGGATTATACGGCTTAAAATGGAAATAGATGGCATTCCTTTACGAATCATTATATTTCTATCGTTTAGATATTGCATAACACCATATAGAGTTTTTCCGTCTAATACCAACTCAAATATTTTCTTCACAACCTCTACTTCTTCTGGGTCTTGTTCTAACAAATATTTTGGTCTGTTAGAGATAGTGTTGGGTACACTTCTAAAGCCATAAGGAATTTTAGCATCAACAACGGCATACGGATTAGACTTGAACAACGCTTGTTTCCCGTCTTGATTCTTTCTCTTTATCTCATTACGTTCTTGCGCTGCACCCCATAATTGGATAATCAGCAATAATAATTCACTAATATTTAGATTCTCTTTAGCCTTATATACTTTGGCAGAATCATCAAGTAGAATTACCGAAATACCATTATTAAGAATCTGCTGAATATCATTAAGTGCTTCAGTAATTTGTTCCTTACGACTGAGGCGAGAAATTTCAGAAACTACAATCACATCACAGTCGTTATCCGTGAGAGAATTAAGTCTTTGATAGCCTTTTCTGTCAAGTGTAGCACCCGAAATTCCAAAATCTTCTATAATAAATTCTAATTCATATCCGTTTTCTCCACAAAAATTAGTAATTTTGCAGCGTTGACGGGCTAAGTCTTGCTTAGTAGTGGAAACTCTGGCATATCCTATTGCTCTCATATATCTATATTTTTATACAGTTAGGAATGAATAAGTATATAAATCACGCTGCAAAGATACGAAGAAATTTTCAGATGGGCAAATCTTTTTCGCTATCTGAATACTGCTGTCAGGTGCCTGCCAACCGCATAGGTTTCGTCGACAATGGTGGTCCCTTCAACCTCGTGCAACTGAAGGTGATTCAGGAGTGTATCTCACTGGTGGTGTTTGCGGTAATCGCGAACTTTATCTTCCAGCATGAAGAACTCCACTGGAACCATGCCGCAGCCGCCCTTTGCTTAGTGGGGGCCGTCTACTTCGTGTTCATGCGACCATAAGAGATGGTTATTCACCATCCATGACAGCGAAGATGGCTTGGAGGTCTTTGGCTGCACGCTTGTCGTAGAAGCCGCCATCGGTCTCATCAGAGTTGGACTTTGTCTCTATGCAATCGCCATTCTCGTCGTAGTAGTAACGCCATTCGAACGTCTCGCCTTCCTCCTTGCCTCGTGAGTAGGAGAAGATGAGATTCGTGGTCTTCGGCTCGAAGAGATACTCACTATAGCCATCGTACATCATCGAAGTAATATGCTGGCTGATGAAATAGCAGCCGTCATTGTCGAAGCTATACTTGGTGACCATCGTCCTCGGGGGCATGTCGTCGCCCATGTCATGAGTCGTCATCACCAGCTCGTCGGGCATGTCGTTCTCGGCATTCTTGGAGATTTTATCCTTAGCTTGTGCGTAGACAGAGCGGATGTGCTGCATTCGACTGGCCTTGGGTGTCGTAGGCTTTTTGGGGGTATCGAGATCTAACGGGGTGAAATAGCCGTTATAGTTCGCGAGGTCAAAGAGTCTGAGATAATACTGTGCGTTATCCAGTTCTGTCTCTCCACTGGTCCAGGTGTTCGGTGTATTATGCTTCTCCTCAATGCATTGTCCTTCTGCATCGTAATAATAGCGTGATTCCACGACGAACCCACCATCTGTCACACCTCTCATATAACAGAACATCACCTGTCTGTCCTTTGGGTCGAGGAGCACCTCGCGGTATCTCTCATGGCCGTGGTTACTCCATTTCTCGATGATAAAGTAGGGATGCTTAACCAAGTCGCCATTGTCTGTCTTGGACTCGTCGAAATAATAATCGAGCGACTCCATGTCATAGATGCAGATCTCTTCGTCGATCAGATGGTTCTTGGTGATGTTCATGTCCTTGGGTGACTTGCCGTTCTTGCCGTTCATGTCGATCTTCTTCTTGGCCTGGGCATAGACGGCGCGTATTTCCTTGATTCGCGCATTCTTGTCGGCTTGTGTGTCGCCATAGGCCATAAACCATATAACGGAAGCCATCATCAACATCAGTTTCTTCATAATCAGTCTGTATGAGTAATTTTAATGATTTATTATTGATTGACAGTGCAAAGATAATGCAAATCGCGCGAATTTCCAAATTTAAATTGCACAAATTGACTAAAGTGTGCACAAATCGACTGATTTTGTGCAATTTATTTTGCTGTGTGCGCAAAAAGTAGTACCTTTGCAGCCGATTTTAGAAAATCGGCCAAATTTTTGCAAAAAGGATATCAAATTAATACATACATTTATTAGAATTCTATGGCTTTAAAGATTGTTGTTCTGGCCAAGCAAGTGCCAGACACCCGAAATGTGGGTAAGGATGCGATGACAGCCGAAGGTACGGTTAACCGTGCTGCCCTACCCGCCATCTTCAATCCCGAAGATTTGAATGCCCTGGAGCAGGCTCTTCGTCTGAAAGAGCAGAACCCAGGCTCAACAGTAGGAATCCTCACGATGGGTCCTCCACGTGCAGGTGAGATTATCCGCCAGGGACTTTATCGTGGCGCTGATACAGGTTGGTTGCTGACTGACCGTCTCTTCGCAGGTGCTGACACCCTTGCTACCTCTTACGCCCTTGCCACCGCCATCAAGAAGATTGGTGACGTGGATATCGTGATCGGTGGTCGTCAGGCTATCGACGGTGATACCGCTCAGGTAGGTCCTCAGGTGGCTCAGAAGCTGGGTCTTAACCAAGTGACTTATGCTGAGGAGGTGCTCTCAGTAAAAGATGGTAAGGCAACTATCAAGCGTGTCATCGATGGTGGTGTGGAGACTGTAGAGGCTCCTCTGCCAGTAGTAATCACTGTTAACGGTAGTGCTGCTCCCTGTCGCCCACAGAACGCCAAACTGGTAATGAAGTACAAACGCGCAACCTGCCCCATGGAGCGTCCTGCCGAAGGTACTCCCTACGACTATCTGTACGAGGAGCGTCCTGAGCTGAACCTGAACCAGTGGAGTGTGGCTGATGTTGATGGTGACGTGATGCAATGTGGTCTGAATGGCTCGCCCACGAAGGTGAAGGCCATCAAGAACATCGTGTTCCAGGCTAAGGAGTCGAAAACTTTGACGGCTTCTGATGCTGATATCGAGGGAATGATCAAAGAATTGTTGGACGAAAAGATTATTGGTTAAGAGATATGAATAATGTATTTGTATATTGCGAAATAGAAGGTACTCAGGTACAGGAAGTATCTCAGGAGCTGCTGACCAAGGGTCGCAAGCTCGCCAATACACTGGGTGTTGAACTCCACGCCGTAGTGGCCGGTACAGGCATCAAGGGCAAGGTGGAGGATCAGATCCTGCCTTATGGTGTCGATAAGCTGTTTGTGTTCGACGCTAAGGTTTTATTCCCCTACACCTCAGCTCCCCACACCGATATTCTGGTAAACCTCTTCAAGGAGGAGCAGCCTCAGATCTGTCTGATGGGTGCTACTGTGATTGGTCGCGACCTCGGTCCTCGTGTATCGTCATCGCTGACCTCTGGTCTGACGGCTGACTGTACAGAGCTCGAGATCGGTTCGTTCGACGATAACAAGAGTGGCAAGCACTATGATAACCTGCTCTATCAGATTCGTCCTGCCTTCGGTGGTAACATCGTGGCAACGATCGTGAACCCCGACCATCGTCCCCAGATGGCTACTGTCCGCTCTGGTGTGATGCAGAAGGCTATTTACGAGGGTGAATGTCGCAAGGAGGTTGTTTATCCCGAGGTAAGCAAGTATGTAAGCCCCGAGGCTTTCGTCGTCAAAGTGCTCGATCACCATGTAGAGGCTGCCAAGCACAACCTGAAGGGTGCGCCTATCGTGGTTGCTGGTGGTTACGGTATGGGGTCGAAGGAGAACTTCGACATGCTGTTCCAGTTGGCTAAGGTACTTCATGGTGAGGTAGGTGGTTCTCGTGCTGCTGTTGATGCTGGCTGGTTGGATCACGACCGTCAGATTGGTCAGACGGGTGTTACCGTTCACCCGAAGGTCTATATCGCCTGTGGTATCTCCGGCCAGATTCAGCACATCGCCGGTATGCAGGACTCTGGTATCATCATCTCTGTGAACAGCGATCCCGATGCTCCCATCAACCGCATTGCTGACTACGTCATCGTTGGTACTGTGGAAGAAGTAGTTCCCAAGCTGATCAAATATTACAAGCAGAACAGTAAATAATAAAAAAGAAAATATGGCAAATTATTATAGCGATCATCCTGAGATCGGGTTCTACTTGAACCACCCCCTGATGGCTCGTATCGTCGAGTTGAAAGAAAAGGGTTTCGCTGATGCGAAAGAATATGACTATGCTCCCGTTGACCTGGGCGATGCCATCGAGAACTACAAGCAGATTCTCGACATCACAGGCGACGTGGCTGCCAATATCATCGAGCCTAACTCCGAGGCAGTTGACCTGGAAGGTCCGCACCTTGAGAACGGCCGTATGATTTACGCCTCTAAGACTTACGAGAATCTGGACGCTACCCGTAAGGCTGGCCTGTGGGGAGTAAGTATGCCCCGTCGTTACGGCGGTCTGAACCTGCCTAACGCAGTATTCTCCATGCTGAGTGAGATGATTTCGGCTGCTGATGCTGGTTTCCAGAACATCTGGAGCCTGCAGAGCTGTATCGATACCCTCTATGAGTTCGGTTCTGAGGAGCAGCGCCAGAAGTATATCCCCCGCGTTTGTGCTGGTGAGGGTATGTCTATGGACCTCACGGAGCCCGATGCCGGTTCTGACCTGCAGCGTGTGATGTTGAAGGCTACCTTCGATGAGAAGGAGAACTGCTGGCGTCTGAATGGTGTGAAGCGTTTCATCACCAATGGTGACTCAGATATCCACCTCGTGCTGGCTCGTTCAGAGGAAGGCACAAAGGACGGACGTGGTCTTTCCATGTTCATCTACGACAAGCGTCAAGGTGGTGTCAACGTACGTCATATCGAGCATAAACTGGGTATCCACGGCTCACCAACGTGTGAGTTGACCTATAAGAATGCGAAGGCAGAACTCTGCGGCAGCACCCGCTTAGGTCTGATCAAGTATGTGATGGCCCTGATGAACGGTGCCCGTCTGGGTATCGCCGCACAGTCAGTAGGTGTTGAGCAGGAGGCATATAACGAGGGCTTAGCTTATGCTAAGGAGCGTCAGCAGTTTGGTGAGGCTATCATCAACTTCCCCGCTGTCTATGACATGCTCTCTCGTATGAAGGCTAAGCTCGATGCCGGTCGCTCACTGCTTTATGAGACCGCTTGCTACGTGGATGTGTACAAGTGCTTGGAGGATATCGAGCGTGACCGTAAACTGACACCCGAGGAGAAACAGGAGTTGAAGAAGTATCAGCGCTTGGCTGATGCTTTCACCCCACTTGCCAAGGGTATGAACTCTGAGTACGCCAACCAGAACGCTTACGATGCTATCAGCATCCACGGTGGTTCAGGTTTCATCATGGAATACAAGAGCCAGCGTCTGTTCCGCGATGCTCGTATCTTCTCTATCTACGAGGGTACGACGCAGTTGCAGGTTGTTGCTGCTATCCGCTATATCACTAACGGCACTATGCTGAACAACATCAAGGAGATGTTGGCTAGTCTTGAGGTGAGCGATAGCCTGAAGAACCTGAAGGCTCGTGTGGAGAAACTCATTCCTGTCTATGAGGAGGCTCTCGCCAACGTGAAGGCTTTGGAGAATCAGGATGCACAAGATTTCCTGGCTCGTCGTCTCTACGATATGACAGCCGAGTTGGTCATGTCACTGCTCATCATCCGTGATGCCAGCAAGGCTCCTGAGTTGTTTGAGAAGTCGGCAAACGTCTATGTCCGCATGACGGAGGAGGATGTCTTTGGTAAGTCTGCTTACATCAAGGCTTTCCGTGTGGAGGATCTTGAGAGTTTCAAGGCTGCTGAGGCTCCTGCTGAGGAAGCATAAGACAATATACTCTATAATATAAGAATCCGATGGGTCTGTTGACTCATCGGATTCTTGTTTTCTTAGAAGGCATCTACGATATGGTCTATCTCAGGACTCCCTTCTGTCGAGCCGATAACGCAGATGATATCGAAACGGATAGCACCATCAACATGCCGGTATTTCACATAATGATTGGCTGCCAGCTGAAGATTGTGGATCTTCTGATAGCCTACAGCATCCACAGGGTCTGTAAACAACTTGTTACTGCGGGTCTTTACCTCGACAAAGACAATGGTGTCACCATCCAGGGCAATGATATCCAGGTCACGATGCCCGCTCTTCCAGTCACGTTCCAGGATCTCATAACCTTTACGTTGCAGATAGTCTACAGCCACCTGCTCACCCCACTTTCCTAAATCATTGTGCTCAGCCATTTTTGTTTATTGAACATTGATATTGAATATTAGAGAGGAAAAGTCTCGTTAAGAACCTGTTCTACGATCTTTGGGAAATAAGTCATCTCCAACTGATGTTCTTTCTCCGCGATATCGTCAACGGTGTCGTCGGGGGAAAGAGCGACTTTATATTGCACGATGATCTCACCAGAGTCACAGACGGGTGTCACCCAATGCACCGTCATACCCGTCTCGGTCTCACCAGCCGCCTTCACAGCCTCATGCACATGATGTCCCCACATCCCCTTACCTCCGTATTTGGGAAGTAGGGCAGGGTGGATATTAATGATACGACGAGGAAATGCGTCAATGAGGAAATCGGGTATCAGGGGCAGAAAACCAGCCAGCACGATAAACTGGATGTTGTATTGTCGGAGTAATGGCATCATCACATTCTCGTCATTCAACGCAGGCTTAGGGGCGACCGCTGTTGGGACACCCAAGCGTCTCGCACGCTCCAAAGCAAGAGCCTCCGGTTTGTTACTGACGACCAAGGCACAGCTATATCGCTCTGATGTCGCAAAATAGTTAATCAGATTCTCACAGTTGGTGCCGCTTCCCGACACGAAAATGGCAATATTGATCATAGATTGAAGTTTAAACGGTTCAAGGGTTTAAGAGTTCAAATGTTTAAGGAGTATCTCTATCAGTCGTGGCACCCCGTAATTGCCGATATCCGTCTCCTTGATCCATAGATAATCTGCTGGAAGTTCTGGTTTCTGGTCAGGTTCCCAGAGCCAGAAATCGGCATAGAGTACACGATGGGTGAGGACATGCTTCACGTCCTGGCGCAGTAGAATGGCACCAGGCGGTACTTCGTCTGTGAGCCAGGGCTCATAGAGTCCTTGCCAGATATCACCAGCCTGTCGGCGATGGATGGCAGTTCTCCCTTTGTACCTTATATATATATAAGTGAGATGACGTTCTTTTACTTTCAGCATCTTCCGTTTGACAGGCAGTGCTGCTACTCTGTCTTCCCGAAATGCGATACAGGACTCTTGTAAGGGACAGGAAAGGCATAATGGACTTTGAGGGGTACATTGGATGGCACCAAAATCCATCATCGCCTGGTTGAAAGCTGATGCCTGCCTGGCAGGCAATAGTTCTTGTGCCAATGCAGTAAACTCCTTCTTGCCCTCGGTGGTATTGATGGGTGTGCTGATACCATAATGACGTGCCAGGACCCGATAGACATTCCCGTCGACGACTGCTGCAGGCAGGTCGAAGGCAATAGAGCCAATGGCGGCTGCTGTATAGTCGCCAACACCCTTGAGCCTTTTGATCCCTTCCAAAGTGCGGGGGAATCCCCCCATCTCCACAATCTGCTTTGCTGCTGTGTGCAGATTCCTTGCACGACTGTAATAGCCTAGCCCCTGCCATTCACGTAGCACCTCATCTTCTGAGGCTGCCGCCAGTTCCTCCACAGTATGCCAATGTCTCATAAACCGTTCCCAATATGGAAGTCCCTGCTCGATACGGGTCTGTTGGAGGATGATCTCCGACAACCATATCGCATACGGATCACGTGTATCCCTCCAAGGAAGGGCACGTCCATTGTCCTGAAACCATTGTAATATTGTGGTGGTAAAACTCATTTTGCAGAGAAGGTTATAAATACATGATCCCTGTGAAGATACGTCCTGAGTTAACACCCAGACGGCGGGCAGAGAAATAGTCTTTATACTGTTGGTATGTACAGATTCCAGACATATAGATGTCTTTCACCCCCCATTCCTCTAATTGCAGGCGGTTGCACAGAGGGAGGTTGATGTGCCATTTGAAATATTTACGGGCAATCTGACCCATGTTGAATCCTGCATCGACAAATTGCTGGTAAACCTCATCACCTACCTCAAAACTCTCCAAGGAGATACCAGGTCCAATCACGGCTTTCAGTTGGAATGGTTCAGTGCCATAGGTGGCATGCATGGCATGAGTGGCAGCATGGACGATACGCTTCACAGTACCTCGCCATCCAGCATGAACGGCACAGACTGCATGATGCGTCTCGTCATATAATAAGATAGGAATACAGTCGGCTGTCGAAACGCCGATACATAGCTGTGGCACATCCGTCATCACGGCATCCACACCCTCGATGACTTCCTGTTGCGGTCCGTCAATACGACGAACCTCTGTGCCATGTACCTGATGGGGCATCATGATGTGGTTATCGTCAATCCCTAACACTGCGGCAAGGGAACGACGATTCTCTACAATATGAGACGTCTCGTCACCACAATAGTTGTTGATATTAAACCCACTATAGTTGCCTGTGCTGCAACCACCGTGACGTGTGGTGCTGAAAGCGACAACATGGTCGCCTAGATCATAATAAGTCAACTGGGGCTTAGGCATCTTCCAGGTCTTCTAGTTCATCTAGATATTCTATATCATCTAGGTCTTCTAGTTCCACATATTCTATCTCTTCGTCCTCACCCTCATCAGCCAGTTCCTGGGCGAAACGGGACATATCCTTGTCACGATGCACCAGTGTGTCCTCTGCCATGACAGCGGCAAGTTTGTTGCTCTCCGCATTTAACTCACGCCAAAGAACGTCCTTAAGCTCGTCGAGTCCCATATTAGCGACTGCGGAGATAAAGACCACGGGTAGGTCGTCTGGCAGTGTCTCTTTCAGCATCTCGATGAGTTCTGCATCCAGCAGGTCACATTTCGTGACAGCGAGGACACGGTGCTTCTCAAGCATATCGGGATTGAACTTTGCTAACTCATTCAACAGGATCTCATATTCCTTTTTGATGTCATCGGTATCACCAGGTACCATAAACAACAATAGTGAGTTACGCTCGATATGACGAAGGAAACGGAGTCCCAGCCCCTTCCCCTCACTGGCTCCCTCGATGATACCCGGGATGTCAGCCATCACAAATGATTTGTTGTCACGATAGCCCACAATACCCAAAGAGGGCTCCATAGTGGTAAAGGGATAGTTGGCAATCTTTGGACGGGCATTCGACAATGCAGACACCAGCGTCGACTTACCGGCATTGGGGAAACCTACCAGACCGACATCGGCAAGTAGTTTCAACTCCAGGATAATCGTCATCTCCTGCATCGGTTCTCCAGGCTGTGCATAGCGGGGAGCCTGATTCGTGGCAGAGCGGAACTGGAAGTTGCCCAATCCACCACGACCACCTTTCAGCAGCACGACTTCCTGTCCGTCGTAGGTGATGTCGCAGACATACTTACCTGTCTCCGCATTGTAGACCACCGTCCCACAAGGAACGTCGATATAGACATCCTTGCCATCTGTGCCATGACACTTGTCACGACCACCGTTACCTCCATGCTCCGCAAAGATATGACGCTCATAACGCAGATGCAGTAACGTCCAGTAGTTATGATTGCCTCGCAGGATGATGCTCCCACCTTTACCACCATCGCCACCATCCGGTCCACCATTCGGGTTGTATTTCACATGACGGAGATGCATTGATCCCCGTCCGCCCTTGCCCGAACGGCATAGTATCTTGACGTAGTCTACAAAGTTGCTTTCCATCTTTTTATAAATACTATAGGAACTATAGGTACTATAGTCACTATAAATTATCTATCACCTTTCGGATATCACCGAAGATTCGCTCTAAGGTTCCAAAACCATTGATATGATGATGCAGCCCTTCTTTCTTATACCACTCGATCAGTGGTTGTGTCTGGGAGTGATAAACGACCAGGCGTTTCTTAATTGTTTCCTCGTTGTCATCAGCGCGACCACTGTCTTGACCGCGTTTGATAAGACGGGTCATCAACTCGTCCTCGGGAACATCTAGTTCAATCATCGCTGCCACCTTGTCACCACGTTCGTCCAGCATTTTCTTCAGTGCCTCAGCCTGTGGGATCGTACGGGGAAATCCGTCAAAGATAACTCCCTTATGACCACGGCCAAAAGAGTCGTAGACATTGGCAAGGATACTGATCATCAACTCATCGGGAATCAGGTTCCCCTTGTCGATATAGCTCTGAGCTGTCTTACCCAGTTCTGTACCTTTTTTGATCTCTGCACGGAGCACGTCACCTGTGGAGATATGTCCCAGCCCGTAATGCTCAATCATTAAATCACTCTGTGTCCCTTTTCCTGATCCGGGAGCACCAAAAATCACAATATTCTTCATAACAACTTTCTTTTCTATCTTGTCTTGTTTGATCTGTGTTTCTTTTCCTTTCTTATACCATACGTCTGTGATGAGGTCACTTTGCTGTGCCTCGACATCACTTGGCAGATGGGGAAGTTTGATTTGTCGCATATCTCAATCCTCCTTTATCGTATAAATATCTTTCAGTCCACGCCCTTGCTGGTCAAAGTCCAGTCCGTAACCCACGATGAAGTCGTTGGGAATAGAGAAGGCGGCATATTCGACATCCAGTTTCACTATCAGTTTCTCTGGCTTGACGAACAGCGTGCAGATATGGATAGACTCCGGATTGTGGAAAGACAGAGAATCCAGCATCTGCTGCATCGTACGACCAGTATCAACGATATCCTCCACGATGACAACGGTACGTCCTGTGAGATCTGTATTCAGCCCGATGATCTCTTTCACCTTTTCCGTAGAGGTAATACCATCATAGGATGCGAGTTTCACAAAAGAAATCTCACAGGGAATCGTTATCTCACGCATTAAATCAGCGGCAAATATAAACGAGCCGTTAAGCACGCATAACAACAACGGATTCTTGCCTTCCAGATCCTTGCTCAACTGTTGAGCCAGCTCCTTAACACGTTGTTTGATCTCTCTTTCCGAAATAGACGTCTCAAACGTCTTGTCCTTGATTCTTACAATACTCATAATGCTGTGAATTGCAAATTTGGCACAAAATTACAAATTTTTTGCCAAAGAATGGTCTACAATGAGGTTTTTTTCTTAATTTTGCAGTTGTAATGAAAATATTTACCAGTGCTCAGATAAAAGAGCTTGACAGATATACCGTCGAACACGAGCCGATACCCAGTATCGATTTGATGGAACGTGCCGCTAAGGCATTGACACGTGCCATTACTGATACATGGAATAATGCGACTCCTGTTGTCGTTTTTGCCGGACCGGGAAATAATGGCGGGGATGCACTTGCTGTTGCCCGTATGTTAGGTGAGCTAAACTATCAGGTCTGTGTTTATCTTTTTAATATCAGCGGACATCTTGCAGAGGAATGCGCTGCCAATAAGAAACGGCTCATGGAGTCAAAACGCATCAAGGACTTCATAGAGGTGACGCAGGAGTTTGACCCGCCTCGCCTTGAGAAAGGGATGGTGGTTGTTGACGGTCTCTTCGGTTCTGGTCTCAATAAACCGTTGGCAGGCGGCTTTGCCTCCCTGGTGAAATATATCAATGCCTCGCAGGCTGATATTGTTGCTATTGACATCCCCTCAGGACTGATGACTGAGGATAACACCTATAATGTGCGTGCCAACATTATCCATGCAACCCTTACCCTTACTCTCCAACAGCCTAAGCTAGCTTTCCTTTTCCCTGAGAATCAGCAGTTCATCGGAAAGTTACGAGTCCTGGACATCCGGTTGAGTCAGGAGGGCATGGAGAAGATAGAGGCGAACTATACTGTATTGGAGGAGTCGGATGTGCGTTCTATGCTCTTAGGACGTGACCCTTATGCCCATAAGGGACAGATGGGGCATGCCCTTCTGATAGCAGGAAGTTATGGCATGGCGGGTGCTGCTATCCTTGCAGCTAGAGCTTGTCTGCGGTCAGGGGTAGGTAAACTGACTATCCATACTCCCAAAAAGAATCGTGAGATACTGCAAATTGCCATTCCAGAGGCTGTCCTTCAGTTTGACCCCGAGGAGACCATTTTCTCGGAAGCAGTGGACACAGAAGATTTCCAGGCTCTTGGTATCGGTCCAGGATTAGGTATCAGTGAGACGACTGCTATCCCGCTGATAGCACAGTTGCGTCGTACCACCAGTCCTATCGTTGCTGATGCCGACGCCTTGAATATTCTTGCTAATCACCGAGCATGGATGCAGCAACTGCCTAAAGGTATTATCCTTACCCCCCATGTCAAGGAGTTCGACAGAATGGAAGGACATTCCTCTGACAGTTATGAGCGACTGACGAAGGCTCGTCATTTGGCAGAACGTCTGCAAGGATATGTGATCTTGAAAGGACGTTATACCGCTATCTGTCTGCCTGATGGACATGTATTCTTCAATCCGACAGGAAATGCCGGGATGGCGACAGCAGGCAGCGGTGACGTGCTGACGGGTATCCTTACGGCTCTTCTTGCCCGAGGGTATAAGCCGCAGGATGCCTGTGTTGTGGGTGTCTATCTCCATGGACTAGCTGGCGACTTGGCGGTACGTGACTTAGGAGAGGAGAGCCTGATAGCAGAGGATATCATCCGCTATATCTCCCGTGCTTTCAAACGATTGAAGGAATAGGCACATGGGAAGCTGGCGTTTTCTTATCATCCTGGCATTAGTCCTTTGGAATATGATTTCATGGGCACAACCTGTATCCTCCACGAAATTATTAGAGGGTAAGGTACCAGAAGGTACAGTATATTATCTTCCTAAAACAGTTTTCCATTTCCACCTCCTCATCGAGAAGACATCTTATACCCCTGGTGTATTCGCCAAGTATGCTGAGAGGTATCTTCATCTCAAGGGTATCCAACAAGAGAGTCAGATTAACCATCGCCTCATAGACTTTCAACTGAGTCAGACTGGTGTCCGTGACACTTCCAAGTGTTTTATCGTCAACCTGAAAGGAAAGAGTGCGACATCAGAAATCAAACTCAGTGACGATGGTGTCCTGCTGGCTGTCAATGACACCCCCGTTGTCATCAAGTCACACACACCGTTTGTAGCAGCCCCCAAGAAACGGAGAGTTGATCCGATGAGATTCCTCAGTGAAGAAGTGCAGATGGCAGGCAGTATGGCGAAAAAAGCAGAACTGACAGCCCTCCAGATAGCAGAATTGAAAGAGCATCGCCAACTGTTGATTACTGGTGAGGCGGAGGAGATGCCTTCGGACAAGGCTCAGTTGCAACTGATGCTCGACGAGATCGACAAGACGTACAACGCCCTTATGTCTCTCTTCACCGGAGTCACGGAGTGTGATACCACGGAACAGACTTTTACCCTCAGTCCTGACAAGGAGATGAAGCGTGAGGTTGTCTTTCGCATCAGCAAACTACAGGGACTGGTCGACAAGGACGACCTATCCGGCATTCCCTTCTACCTGACACTGGAGGACTTGCACCAGCAATCCCAACAGCAATACGATTTCCCGGAAAACAAGAAAGATGGCGGTTTCTATACCAATATCCCAGGCTTCGTCCGCCTGACTCTCTATCGGGAAGACCAACAACTGGCTACCTTTGACTATCCCCTCGCTCAGTTCGGTTTCACAGAACTCCGCGGTGGATCCCTTTTCAAGAAATACCCTACCCATCTGCGACTTAACCCCATCACTGGTGCTATTGAGAAACTACAAGCGGAAATGCCCAAGAAGAAAGGGGAGGAAACAGAAAAATCAGAAGAATCTTTTTGATGTCTTTATAAAAAATAGTACGATGAACTTAGTAAGTGCAGTTATCAAAGAGCGCATCTGCTACGTGGAGATGCAGAATGCTGACCATTTCAATTGTCTGAGCGAGGAGATGTGTCAGGAGTTAATCGAAAGTCTGCAGTATGGCTATGACCAGGAATGTGTGGGCATCGTCATCAAGGCACAGTGTAAGAAAGGCGTGTGGAGTGCGGGACATGATATCCGTGAGTTACCTCAGGACGGTAACGACCCTCTTGCCTATGACGTGCCCATGGAGAAACTGATCCGAAAGGTACAGGAGACACCGATCCCTGTCATTGCCTGTGTGGATGGTACTGTATGGGGAGGTGCCTGTGACCTCTGCCTGTCTTGTGATATGATCGTCAGTTCCTCTATTGCCACATTTGCCATCACACCTGCCAAGATCGGTATTCCCTATAATGCATCGGGTATCATGCATTTCATCAATCAGTTGGGTCTTAACAAGGCACGAGAGATGTTCTTCCTTGCTACCCCTATTGAGGCTGAGGATGCCCTGAATGTTGGATTGATTAACCGCGTCGCTGAGCCTGACCAGTTGGAGAGTGTGCTGGAAGAGCATTTTCTGAACCCCCTGCGTCGTAATAGTGTGCTGTCTATTAGTGCTATTAAACGTCAATTCCGTATTCTCAGCCGTGCCTCTTCTGTCATCCCCTCAGAGAGTTTCGAGCGTATCAATGCCTATCGCACCCGTGTCTACAAAGGTGCCGACTATCAGGAGGGCATCAATGCCTTCTTGGAGAAACGTGCCCCAGTATACAAGGGAAAGGCATCTGACCTGGATACCACCAAATAATTATACACCCACCACTGCCTTGACAAGCAGGAGGACGATAGGTATCGTGATGAGCAGGACACCGATGATATCAATGATGATTCCAGAACGGATCATCTTCGTGATCGGCACCATACCTGATGCATAGACGATAGCGTTAGGCGGTGTGGATACCGGCATCATAAAGCCTAAGGAGGATGCTAATGCAACACCTACTGCCACAGGAATAGGATTGAAACCTAATGAGACAGCTGTTCCGATAGCTATGGAGCCTATCAGGTTGATGGCTGCCGTATGGGAAGTGAACTCTGCCAACAACAGACAGGTGACACAGAAGACAGCCACAAAGAGTATCTCTGAGGGATGACCACCCATCATCTCCTTAATGCCACCGCCAATCCAGTCTGACAATCCTGTGGTGTACATCAGGCTACCCATGGCGAGACCACCGCCAAAGAGTAACAAGGTACCCCATTCAATACCTTCCACACCTTCCTTCCAGTCGAGCGTCATCTTACCTTTCTTCAAGTCGACAGGCAAGAAGAACAGCAACAGTCCGCCCACCATAGCAGCGATACTCTCAGGGCAATGGCTATCGTATGCCTTCATAATCTCGGAGTGCGGTCCGTGTATCAAACTCAGTACACTGGGAGCCACCCATAACACGACAGCAACGCCAAAAGCAATCATAGTGTTCTTCTGGGCACGTGTCCAGCCTCCTAACTCTTCGACACGGCTACGGATAAACTCTCTGGCTCCCTGGATATGACTGACATCGGAAGGGAACATTCGCCATAACACAACATAGGCAACCAAGAAATACAAGGCCATTGCCACAAAACCCCATATCATCCATTGGAAGAAAGAAACAGTAGGTGCCTGCGGAGCCAACTCATCGAGGAACCCCAGCATGATGATATTGGGCGGTGTACCGATAGGTGTCAGCACTCCTCCGATGGAACAGGCATAGGCTGTCATCAGCATCAGTCCTGTGGCATATTTGTAGTCCTTAAGGTCTATCACCTTGCCATTGGCAGCCATCATTGTGCGAATAGCCTCCAAGAGTCCGAGGGAGATAGGGAACATCATTGCTGCCGTAGCCGTATTACTGATCCATCCAGAGCACATCATACAGGCAAGACCGATAGCTAAGAAGATGCGACGAGGGGAATCGCCCACCCATTTCATCGACATGACACCATAGGCGATACGCTTGTCCAGTCCGTTCACCATCATAGCCTTTGCCAAGAGGAAACCACCCAGGAACAAGAATATCAAGGGATTGGCGAAATTGGAAAATGCCTTGTCTACTGGTGCCACACCTACGAGGACGCAGAGTGTGGGACCAAGTAACGAGGTGACTGGAATAGCCACCGGTTCGGTAATCCACCAGACAGCTACCAAGGACATGATTGCTAGCAAATGATGAGCCTCCGCAGACAGTGCCTCAAAAGGTAACCACCATATCAAAATCGCTAAAAGCGGACCAGCTATCGCTCCAAAGATACGGCGTTTGTTGTCAAATTGCATATTTTCCATCTCTTCTTATGTTTGAATGCTGCAAAGATACACCATTTTCAGCAAAGCCAATGCTTTTTGCTCATAAAAAAACAAAAAGGATGTTTGCTCCCGCAGACATCCTTTTCCAACTACTAACTAACTAACAATGAACTCATAACTATTAACCTAACTAAGAAACGAGTCTTATACGCTTACATGATTCGAGTTCTATTTATCTATCATGAATCAAAAAACTATTTATTTTCAGGGAATATAGAACCAAGATGCTGGAACGCTTATTCGTTCGTCCATCCAATTCTGTGAGGGGTCAACAGCGATAATCATCGGAACCTCACCATATTTCGGGAAAACGATATTGTTAAAGACGCTGCTGCTCGCATTCTGTCGTACCTTGATACTGATATTGTGCTTGTTGATATTCCAGCCAGTCACTGGGATAGTCTCATTAGGATCTGCTCCGAGAACACCTGGACGCTCCTCCAACTCAGTATCTCCTATCTGAAGGACAAAGGGCAGTGTACCACCGAGGTGACGGATAGTAGCTTCCTGGCGATAGTCAGTCTCTTCCCACACGGTGACAGTCTTGTCAGTATATGTAAGATAGGTAGGAGTGAGGCTGCGGATCTCAGAAACATCTAATACGATATCATTGAAATCGAAGTCATCTGTTGCGCCGAGGTCCTCAATCATATAACGGACGGTCTTCACCTCCTCAATGGTCTCACCTTCCTCAATAACCATAGGCTGTGGTATATGCTCACCATATACGAGAAGCACAAGGTCGTTGTAGTCCCAGTCGCTGCCGTCTTTGTCTGCGTCCTCACAACCGACGATCATAGCTTCGTTACCTGTGAGGTTAGCAGGAATAGGGCAGTCTGTCAGTGCAAGCATCATACCCTTGATAGACATTTGCTTATCACCTACGTCTTGGTAGTGTTTTGTAATCGTATTACCATTTCTCTCGTTGCCGTCTTCAATGATATCCAGATAAAAATACATCTCTGTGCCAGCAGGGAAACCAGTAAAGGTATAGGCTCTTGACCTTACAGCGTCCACTTCACCATCGGTAGTGTACAGGCTGTTCCAATGACCATAGCCCCAGCTTTCCTCAGAGCCATGCAGGTTATGCCACTCTTGATTGTCTGGTTCTTTAATCTGAATAGTTCCAACCAACGTCTCGTTCTGTGTGGCACGCTCTCCCTCAGCAGGTTCCGTACCTCCCAGTCTTGCAAAGTTGATTTTCTCCCAGACCTTATAATCGACACCGCCAATGACAACGTGTAAATCCCACAATGCGCCGGCTACACCCTGATAGATGGGTACGATGGTGAAATCATTTCCTGGTGCTTTCATATAGAAAGGTTTACCAAGTAAAGTGTTGTTTTTACCTTCGATCAGTTTTTCATGCATCCATTCAAGTGACGCATTGTCTACCTCATACCAATCGCTACTCATCGTGTATCCCATTTCACCTGCAGCACGGTTGGCTGAACGCATCGTATGAGTTTCACCCAAGGTGTAAAAACTATATTTTGTACTGTAATCCCAGTTCTGATTCAGATTCACATTAGGATATTTCTTAGAGAAACTCTCAGCGTATGATGCTTTGGAGGCTTTCTCCGTCTGCGTCATATCCAGGCTGTCTTTCACACAAGCAGTCATTGTTGCGACTGCTGTTAACATCATCAGGCTTTTAAAAATTGTTTTCATATAAATAATGTATAAATTTTAAATTTCAGAGAATGTTCGTCGTTGTTATCTTTCGACGGTGCAAAATTACGACATCCTTTCATGCAAAACAAGCGTGTATGGTAGTATAAGTGGAATTTTTCTCTTTCTTTGTTTTTATATCAAATTGAATGTCAGTTAGTTATAATATTATCAAAAGGCTCCAAAAGTGGATAACGTATAGAGGTGTTGGAGCGACACTTTTACAACAAAAGGGTACAAAAAAGCCTCGAACGAGTGTCCGAGGCTTCTATTATATTATAAATAATGTGTGGGATTATCCCAGTTTTCCATCAGAACCGAGTACGTTCACAATCTTGTGGATGTACATCTTCTTCATGTTCTCACGAGCAGGCTTCAGATACTGACGAGGATCGAAGTGATCAGGATGCTCAGCGAGATACTGACGGATAGCAGCAGTCATAGCAAGACGAGAGTCAGAGTCGATGTTAATCTTGCAGACAGCACTCTTAGAAGCCTGACGGAGCTGCTCTTCGGGGATACCTACAGCATCGGGCAGATTACCACCAAACTTGTTAATGGTGTCAACCTCGTCCTGAGGAACAGAAGAAGAACCATGGAGTACGATGGGGAATCCAGGAAGTTTCTTCTCAATCTCAGCCAGCACGTCAAAAGCGAGTGGGGGAGGAACAAGCTTGCCTGTCTTCGGGTCACGTGTGCACTGCTCGGGCTTGAACTTATAAGCACCATGAGAAGTACCGATAGAAATAGCCAACGAGTCACAGCCTGTGCGGGTAGCGAAGTCGATAACCTCTTCGGGCTTGGTGTAATGAGACTCCTCTGCAACAACCTCATCCTCAACACCTGCAAGTACGCCGAGCTCAGCCTCAACGGTAACATCATACTGATGTGCATACTCAACGACTTTCTTTGTCAGAGCGATATTCTCCTCATAAGGCAGGGAAGAACCGTCAATCATCACGCTAGAGAAGCCCATGTCGATACAGTCCTTACAGAGCTCGAAGCTGTCACCATGGTCAAGGTGAAGCACAATCTCAGGCTTTTCACAACCCAACTCTTTAGCATAGGCAACAGCGCCCTCAGCCATGTAGCGAAGGATGGTAGCGTTAGCATAGTTGCGTGCACCTTTTGAAACCTGCATGATAACAGGAGACTTTGTCTCTACGGCAGCTTGTACGATAGCTTGCATCTGCTCCATTGTGTTGAAGTTGAAAGCAGGGATAGCGTAGCCACCAGCTACAGCCTTCTTGAACATCTCGCGAGTATTGACGAGACCTAAATCCTTGTAATTTACCATAATTATACTATTGATTAAAAGTGATTTTATAATTTTTCTCGTGCAAAGTTACGAAAAAGTTCAAAGTTCAAAGTTTAAAGTTTAAAGTTTTTATGTTCCTGTGCTTTTTTTTTTCATTGATTAACAAAACAGATGATACACAATCTAAAAAATGTCATCTGCATTTTACATTTTCTTCCTTATTGTGGCATACCCAATTCTTTGACCTGACGTTCAAAAGCTTCTCGGTTACCTATGGCTCCGTTCTTGATGCGTGCTCGGTAATTATATACGGTATTTACGCTGTAATGCAGGAACTCCGCTATTTTTGAGGAATCCTCAATTCCAAGCCGGATCAGGGCGAAAATACGCAAATCCGTTGTTAGGCGGTTTTCCTCTTTTGGATGTATCTGCACCTCTGGCATTAACAAGGCATTGAAATCGTCAATAAAGTTAGGGAACAGATGTAAGAAAACAGAATCGAAGTTTTGGTTGAGTTCCTCTATCTCCTCTTCTTTCAGTTCGGTGGATTTCGTAATGCGGTAGAGCTCCTCTAGTTCTTTGTTTTTCATTTTCTTATTCACCATCTTCCGATAGTTGTCAAGTTTGTCCACATACTGGGCACAAAGAGATAGGAAGCGTCCGATATACTCGTCTTTCACAACGTTCGCCTCTTTTAGTTTAGCATTAAGCACAGCAAACTGCTCATTGGTAGATGACAACTGGTTATTGGCATCTTGTAATTCTTGATTGAGGGTCGCCAATTGATCATTGGTCAGATGGAGAGCATTACGAGCCATGGCAAGCTGTAGGTTGCGGCGTCTGACGAAGAAATAGGCAATCAATAACAATAAGGCGAGAACACTGGTTCCACCTAACAACACCCATAGTTGGGTGGTAGTGCGTTCACTCTTAGCTTTATAGTCATTGGCTATTGCAGTCAATAAAGGAGTTATCTGCCAGCGACGTTGTCTGGAACCATAGCGACCAGCACAGTCACTAGTAAAACTGATATAGCGATAGGCGTGGTCTATGTCACCCATCAGCATCAGCTGGTTGGCAAGCTCCCACATAGAGCCTTGATCCATCACACCATTTCGGATATCTGCAAGTACGGACTCTTTCAGCCATTTCATCATCTGAATGGTATCTCCCTGTGCCTTATATTCCAAAAAACGATAGAGAGTCACTAAAGCATATGGATGACTTCCTTTTTCCACAGACTTCAACCATTCATCATTGATTTTCATGGACCCTTTCAGATCACCGGCATTCTGCTTTGCCAACTCCCGTCGCAGCATACATTCTGGATCCTGAGGAGGTAGTGTCTCATACATTAATGCTTCGTATTTTCCTGCCAATTGCCAATATTGCTGTCGCATAAGATCCAACTGGGTATAGTAGGCGAGTTCATTATATACATTAGTGCGAGCCTTGTAATACTCTCCTAAGGCAGCCTTGTCGAGTCCTTCTGTATTGATGCTGTCCAATATAATTTGGGCTTCATCATACATGCCGACATTGGTACAACGTATTGCCATCAGACAACGGCAACGAGCTGTCTCAGAGGGATTACCTACCAAATCCGCATATTTGATAGCCTCAGACAAAAAGAAGATGGCGGAGTCACTGACAAAAGCTTTATATAATTCGTAAAGCTGTAATGCATCCTCATATTTTACGGCTGGACGCTCTGCCGCATTTAAGCGTTTGCGGGCTTCTTTGATGAGCCCTTCATGCTGTGCTACATAAACTGGGAAACGGTCAATTTCCCTGTCAATCTCCTGTAATAAAGCCCCTTGATTTGGTGATTGCCCCAGGACCGAAACGGAGGTTAATAAATAAAATAAAAACGCCAATAATCGCATAAGCCAGCTTTATTTTGGGGACAAATATAGCTAAAAAAAGCCACAAAATCGTTATTTTTCGTATGAAATTCTTCAGCAGACTCTTTTTTCTTGTGAATCTGCTGAAGAATAACTTGTTTATTGTTGCTGACTTCTCTTGATTTTTAGTTTCTCCTTGATGTCATTCATCCTGTCTTCTGTCAGGTTATAACCTATCATCACAAAGATAGCAATGAATGCTGATCCGGCAGGAACAATAATATCAGCCAGTCGCAAATTAGTAAGTGTCTCTGGGGTCTGGATAGCTGCATTCTGGTCGAAAGCCACCCATTTGAGAATCGCTCCACTCAGTACCAGTGCCAAGGACTGTCCCATCTTCACCATCCACCAGTAGATAGCACCAAACTGACTCTCTTTTCGGGGTAGTCCGTTATGAAGCTCATCCAAATCACATACATCGGCTGTCATACTCATCATAAGTGTGAACAATCCACCCATACCGAACGACATGAGAGGTAATGGCAGGAACATCAACCAGGGATTCTCAGGACTGAATCCCCACCATTTCATGATATATCCAACGATAGAGAGTACTGTAGAAATGACAAAAGCCTGTTTCTTTCCATATTTAGCAGCCATCCAAGTGACAATAGGAATTACCAGGAAGGCGGTGATAAGGGCATTTACAGTGGCAAACCAAGCAGATGCCGAACGGAACAGTGTAGGTACCCATGACCAGGTAAGCCAGTTGTTGGCAAGTGAATAGTCACCATTGAACATATAATATACAATAATATAGTTACTGAAGGCAGCCACAATCTGAAAACCGTTGTATACCAGAAAAGTAGCAACGCACAGCCGTAGGAACGGTCTGTTACTAAACACCTCTCCCAGATTCTTGAAGATATCTTTCATAACGTTCCACATTCCTGACATGGTGATGCCTTGACGGTTCTTGGCATCCTCGGAAAGTGGCGGCTCCTTACAGAAGATAGCTGGCATGATTCCTGTGAGAATACACAATGCGCCAACGGCAATAGATAATTTGCGAACACCTTCCACCTGTGTGGCAAAGATATAGTCGGGGTTAGAGATTAAAGCCCAGAACCAGGGTACTATCATCCATGCTGTCTGACCGATGATATTTGTGATACCCATCAGACGGGTACGCTCGTTGTAGTCGTCTGACATTTCGTAACCCAGTCCGATGAACGGAGTACTGAAGATGGTGTTTCCCGTAATATACAAGAGAGACATGACCAGAAAGTACCAGAAATTAAATGTCTGACCGTTTTCAGGACTCATCTGCCATAGCAGGATAAAGAGAATACCAGTAACAATGGCGCCGACGAAAATATACGGACGACGACGTCCCCATCCCGTACGACTATTATCAGAGATATAGCCCATGATAGGGTCGGTTAGCGCATCAAAAAAACGCGGGATTCCACCTAATAAACCTGCCAAGAATGGATCCATTCCAAATCCTGTGACGAGGAAGTACATAAACACACCCAATGCGGCGGGCAGCAGGTTATTGGTAAGGCTTCCTGAGCCGTAGGCGAGTTTCTGACCAAAGCTCAGTCTGCCTGTAGAGGTGATAGTGGTCTGTTTCATGGCAATGTAATGGTTTGAATAGCTTCTTTAGCAATAGACAGATCATAGTGCTTACCATCTATGGTAAGGTCGAGACCAATAGGTGCTTGTCCTTGATTAATCACCACAATAGCCAGTGTCTTATCAGGATTACGGACGGCAGTAGCCATCACTTCTTTGCTTTCACATTTAACACTTAGTACTTTTGCACCAGGACGAAGGAAACGGCTAAAGTGGGCGAGTGCGTAGTACATCGGGGTGAAATACACCTCATCAACTTCGGGGTCGACGATAACTGGAGCCAGACACCAGTTCTTAGCCCAGTTAGGTCCACCTTGGCGATCCAGCACCATGTTCCAGTCTATCCAACCGTCTACCCAGTTGTTAAGGCAACCGATGAGGTCACGGGCATAGCGGAATACAGGTACATATTTTGGATGCAGATGTTTCTGGTCATCAGGTGCCCAGTCCCATCCCCAGTCCGTACCCTCACACTTCCAGTACCAGGCATCGTCTTTCCAGATAGGTATCTCCGCATCACAACACCCTTCTGTCTCAATGATATGCTTCTGAGGTGCTTTATCATGGGCAAGGTTCAACATGTCAGGTTGCCACTCAACGGTACTCTCATACCAGTGGACGGCGATTCCACCGAAATATTTTGCAGTAGCCTCGTCAGTATACATGGCATCGACCCATTGTGGAATACCAGCACGGTTCTGGTCGTATCCTAATATCTGGACATCACCAAATCCTGCTTTTTCAAAGGTGGGTCCCATGTAGTCACGTACAAAGGCGGCTTCATATTTCGGGTCAAAGTACATACTTTCCCAATTATTATTATTTCCATATGGTTCGTTCACGGGAGTGATACCCCAAATGTCTACGCCTTGAGCCTTGTAAGCCTCTAAATATTTTACCAGATAATTAGCATATACCTGTTGGCACTCAGGCAGCAAAGCGCCACCCACATAATTCTGATTGTCCTTCATCCAGAAAGGAGCAGACCAAGGTGATGCCACTATTTTGAAACCATCACGGGAGGCAGCCTGGGCATCCTTAATCAGTGGCAGTAATGTCTCCTCGTCATGTTTAATGCTGAAGTTCTTTAATAAGGTGTCACCCTTCACTTCGTCATAGCAATAGTTGCCCTTCGAGAAATCACAAGATCCGATATGGGTACGGGTGAGTGAGTAACGGGCACCGTCTTCTCCAAAGTAAGCATCAATGATTTCCTGACGCTTCTCTTTACTCATTCGTGCCAACAACGAGGAGGTTGCCTCCGTGAAGGAACCACCAATACCAACGAGTGTCTGTCGCTCTTCACTACTGTTTACTTCGATAGCGACTTTTTTCTCCATGAAAGCAAACTCGGTTTTTTGTACCAATTTATCTCCTTCAGAAGAGGTCTCCCAGACTGTGATACTCTCTTTCTGGGAACATGCTTGTAATGCCATTGCTATCATTAACAACGCTTTAGTCTTCATGATGTTTGTGTTTTTAGTTATACATTGATTTCTAATTCTGTCATCTGGCGTGCAAACAGACGGGCGCTGTCTGCTTCTGACAAGGTGATACCTTCTCCCTTGCCACGATGATAGGTAATCTGTGCTCCACAATAGGAGAATGTGAGTGTACCGTCAGGCAGATACTCATCATCCCGAAGAAGAGTGGGGGAGAAGGTCACTTTTCCGTCTTTTATCCTTACACCCAGTTCACCGAAGCGAGTGAGGATATCTTCTTTTACCTGTCCTGTCATTCCTGGTTGACGTACGCCTTTGCCCCAGGGGGTATGCGAATAAGCATCTGTCGAAAATGCTCCATACTGGCGTGCGTCCTTGTGAATACCTGTTCCTTCCAAAATGGCATGATAGTGTTTGGCTAATGCTTCTGTCTCTGGCGCATTGCTATCCAATGCCTGGAAATAACACTCTTGTGTAGCCACCACTAGTTTCGATACCATGTGCCAATAGATGCTACCCAATCCCTCATAGGCGTAGAAGGTACCACTTCTACCAGTAAATGCCTTGTGATCGAAGGTCTCTTCAAACAAATCTAGTAGGACATTCTGTTCGTCTTCCGTCACATCGATGTTCTTCATCGCTGTGGCTAAGTCTGCGGCATTGCGGAACGTTCCGTTGAAGTGCAGTTTTCCACATACATCCTGACTGACTAGACGCTTGTCACCCTCTTTGATCATTTTCTTCAGCAAGGCAGAACGGTCAAGGGCATCCCCTGGTAGACAGTTTTTCTCTAAGAAGCCAGGTAATTCCTTATTGGGATAGAGCATGTAACTCTGCTGGTCTTCTCGATAGAGACGACTGGTGCGAAGTGTATCCAGTACGGCGAGCGCTTCCTTGGGTGAGAGGACCCCAGAGCTGAGCACTGCTACCTGTCCCTCCAGCATTTCTGGGAGAGTGCGAATGCCGGCAAAGCGTCCCTTTGACAGTTCTAGAATATTATAAGAATGGTATAGACCGTCATCTCTGCGATTGGCACGAATACTACGCTCCACAGGACTCAGTGCTGCTGTTAGGAATGACAGCACGTCCTCACGTTGTACCTGTATGTTGCCCTCACAGAACGACTGGGTATATATCTTCTGCCTATAAGTGGTGGCAGCTTCACCCAAGGCATTCATGACTTCCTGTGTGGATGTCAGTGCAAGGGCATCCTTTGTGCAGTCCATCCATGTACTTACTTCCCGAGAGAGAGTAAACGTTGCTGTCGGTGAGGCAGCTACAATATTTCTATAGAATACCAGAGCACGGTGTAGATAGCACAATGTCACTACCGACAGTCCACCGCCTACCAAAGCATTATTAGCATCATTCCATTCGGGACGTTGTGTATTCATCCAGATACCACCATCAGGGATGAAGTTAGAGAGTTTAGCTAATAGTGACACTAGTAGTTTCTCCAAAAGTGATACTTTGATGGTCTTGCCATCAGTTCCTTTCAGCAGTGCCGCATCTATCCCCTTCACTGCCATCTCTTTCTTAATCTGGTTGTTTAGTGATGCATCGAAACGGATGGTATCTTTGGGGTTTTGCAGGATCTCATGATACGTCTTGATACGATAGGGAACATTGGCAAAGGGATAGGCAGGGATATCCAGGCGGGCAGCAATTTCTCCAGGTGTATGAGCCTCCTCTGCCTCCATCAGTCTCAACAGATAGATGATCTGGTGGTCACCCCAATAGCCGATATACGACCAAGGGTCTGACGGATCCACTGTCTCCCAGTCGAATCCTGCTTTAGTGACGCGATAGGGATTGTAACCATCAGCTGTTGAACAACTGAGGAACTTATCCGTCATGGGTTTCAGCAGTGTCGGATATGATACGGCAAGCGCTTCCCAGTTCTGGAAGAGATCACGCCAGTTTCCTTCGTAGTCCAATACAGGTTTTCCCGTCACTGGATCAGTTGTGTTGATATTAAACTTATTCCAAGGACGAGTAGGGTCACCATGTCTACGACTAAAGCCTAATGGCAGAGGATTCTCCGGGGTAGGAGTGTTCATAGGTATTCCACCACGCATGATATTGAACATTGTATTGGAGAAATGGCGTGCTGTACGAGCCTTGTCAGAAGTTGTTTGTATACCATCTGCCTGTGCCACTAATTGTACCAACAGTGCTGTAGCATTCTTCAAGTCTTCGTCTAAAGCAGTTTGCATCGATATATGTTTCTGCATTTCCCTGAGGGCTACAACCTCAGTCTGGTCTTTCATCACATCAGCTACAATCGTCCATGTTTTTTTCTCCTCTGCCTGCAGGGTCATGGAGGTTCCTAGCAGATAGGCGCCACATTCACCTTTCACTAAGGTCTCTTCTTTCAAGGGAAGTCCTTTTCGGAAGGCAGGTACCTGTGCTGAAGAGAGCAAGTGTGTGGGATTGTCCAGTCCCACCTGCCAAGCCACATTACAACGCAATGCCTCACTGGGTTCTGCTCTGTCAATGATGATAGCGCTCAAGCTAAACATACCCATACCTGTCTGTGGCTCTAATTGTGTTTCCTTATAGGCATTTACCAGATTACTGGAGGCTTGCTGTAATCCACTGGGTACTCCACAGGGCATGATATTCTGTAGTCCGTCCAATACCTCTAGACTAATAGTCTCTGTCCCTAGGTTTGTCAGGGTTGCCTTACGCTGGAAACCGAAGCGATCACCTGGTGTCCATTGCCAGCGGAAAGCGAGTTGCCAGTCATTATTGATTTCCTCGAAGATGACGCTATTACCGATACGGTTTTTATACAGGTTTCTGACAATATTGAACTGTGCTTCGCTCCGGATGGAGAAAGGTTCCCAGCAATGATGATACCCATTGCGGCGAATAAGGGTTTTACTACCTGTATTCTCAGCAGATGCTGTCACTCTGTCATCGGTCTCATAAGGGAAGAGAGCCCAGTCAGCACTGCGACGGCCTGCTGTGATACCACCGTTACTTGACATAAAGGTCCACAGATCGGTACCACTCACTATATTCATAAAGAATGGTTCCATCTCATCCACATGCTGAATCTGGAAGAACTCCTCTAATGCTTTCTTTTCATTTTTCATCACCTTCTATATTTTTATTTATTCCTTGATTTGATTTCTAACGATGTCAAAATACTGTACGATGGCTGTCGGAGTCGATTGGTAAGGGTCGATACCATGAATGCTGTGAAGAGCCTCGTATGCCTTGCGGGGAATCAGTTCATAGAGCCCTTTGTCGTCAGGCTGTCCTTTGGCACAGATGCCAAACCACTCCTCGTTCATGTTATTCTCGTTGGGAACATAGTCAAACTTATATCCTCCGTTCTTCCATGAGGCATGGTTGTCGTGGATATCCAGATGGCTGGTCTGCCCATACTTCCACCAGCCGTCACTGAACTGGAATGTAAAACCTCCTATACAATTATCATTTTCCCCCATGCCGGAGGCATTGAGGTATATTTCCTGCCAGTTGTTCAGAAGAATCTCTGCCTGTTCCTGCTGAGCTTCCTGAAGGGTGACGGCGTTATAGGCATCAGCTCCAAACTCCGTGAGGAGCACTGGCTTCTTGAGTTTTTCTTTCACGTCATTGAACAATATATCAAAGGAATCACCACGATAACTGTTTACTCCCAGTACATCAATGTCTTTGCACGCATCAGCAATAATATCGATGAACTGTAAGTCGCCATTACAGATAGCTACAGGAATGGAGGTGTCGACAGCCTTGATTCTCAACGTTGCCTCATTCAACAGCTCATACAAACACCTTGCCCTTCTATCATGAATATTCTCCCCTATAGGAAGGTCCTCTGATTCTGCACCAGACCAAAACAACCCGTAATTGTTCTCGTTGCCTAACAGATACATCAGCACACCAGGGGTCCCCTGATAGGTTTTTACAAAGTTATCTACCTCTTGTAGCAGCTGTTCCTTCACATCTTCCTTGCAATAGTCCGTATTACCATACCACGTTCCATGGATAGTCATCCCGTAGCGTCCGAAAGAATGGTTAATCATCGTATAGATGCCATACGTCTCATAGATATATTGTATCCAGCGGGGTGGGATAGTGTTATATTGTCTGATGACATTCACACCCATTGTCTTCAGAAGTGTCATCTCGCTATTCAGGGCGGCTTTGATGATGTCGTCAGGCTTCTCCCACAGACTATAGGTATAGTTGGTGCCTATTGGATAGTAATCCCAGTTCATGCCTTTCAGAAAAAAAGGCTTGCCGTCAATCGTCAACCGGCTTCCCAGAGAGTCGCAGACAACTTCTATCTTCCCTTGGGCAAAGCCTGAGAGCGTCAAGAATAAAACGGACAGAACCAGCATTACTTTCTTCATGATTTCCTTAGTCTTTCAGTTTTAATGTAAGTTGCTGTGTTATTTTATCCGATGCCGTGCCGATGAGGGCGTTAAACTCACCAGCCTCAGCCTTCCATAGTCGGGTCGTCTCATCATAGAACGATAGTGCGTCGATGCCGATGGTCAGTGTTACCTCACGGGTCTCGCCTGGCTGGAGGAACACTTTCTGGAAAGCCTTCAGCTCTTTCACGGGTCGGTCAACAGAGCATTTCGTATCATTGATATAGAGTTGTATGACCTCGGCACCCGCTGTCCGTCCCGTATTGGTAACAGGAACAACAACAGACCATTGTTCGTCTTTTGTGATTTCATTTGCTGATGCTACGGGTCTCCCTATATTAAAAGAGGTGTAGCTTAATCCATGTCCGAAGGCAAAGAGAGGTTTTATTTTCTGTTTGTCTGTCCATCGATAGCCTACGTAGATGCCCTCCTTGTATTCCTCATCAATGATATGTTCATTCTCTCGCCATGTACCGGGATATGTGTTCAGTGCATGGGCACCACAATCATTCAACTGCTGATACCAAGTGAAGGGCAGTCTTCCACTGGGGTTCACATCACCGCTCAGAATACGGGCGAGTGCCTCACCACTTTCCGATCCGATAAACCAGCCCTGCACGACGGCAGGAACCTTTTTCAGCCAGGGCATTTCCACGCCATTACCTGAGATATTCACATAGATCAGACGAGGATTCACCTTCGCAACAGCCTCAATGAGCTCGTTTTGACCGTAAGGTAATGCATAGTCTTTACGGTCATGTCCCTCACAGTCCTGATAGTCCGCTTTGTTCAGTCCACCGAAGATCACTACATAGTCAACCTCTTTGGCTTTCTCCACAGCCTCGGCAATCAGCGCTGCCTGAGGACGCAAGTCGTAGAGCGAACGACCCACCTTCACACCATTATAGCTCTGAATGGTATCACCAACATAGCCACGGGCATAGTCAACCATTGGGAAACGCTTACGCATACCATCCAGGGGCAGTATCTCTCGCTGCACCTTCAGCGACGAAGAACCGCCTCCTACCGTCATCATCTTAATAGCATTCTCACCTACCACCAAGATACGGGCATCTGTGGGAATCGGCAAGATGTTATGGTCGTTTTTCAGTAGTACGATACCCTCTTCGGCTATTTTCAGTGCTGCATTGTAGTGTGATTCAGAACAGAGGAACCCTATAGGCTTCTGACGGTTCATCGTAGTGCGATAGAAAAGTCGGAGCACTCTGCGTACCTTCTCATCCAGTTCCTTGGTCGTGTATCGTCCTTCCTGAATCAGTTTCTTGTAAGGTTGAGCCAGGAAGTAGCTGTCGTAAGCATTCGAAGCCCCATCCGTCAGTCCGTTGGTCCATGAACCGAACTCCATGTCCAGTCCGTTTTTGATAGCCTGTTCGGTATCGTGTGTACCTCCCCAGTCACTGACGACGACACCGTTGTAGTTCCAGTCTTCTTTTAGAATCTTGTTCAGGAGAATATGATTATGGCAATTGTGTTGGTTCTTATAGAGATTATAGGCACCCATGATACCCCATGTGCCACCTTCCTTTACCGCAGCCTTGAAGGCAGGAAGGTATATTTCATGCAAAGCACGGTCACTCACTTTGACATTCACGTTGAAGCGGTACTCCTCGTCGTTGTTCAGGGCATAGTGTTTCACACAGGCTGCAACACCCTTTGACTGCATGCCCTGAATATAAGGTACCACCATGCGGGATGCCAGGAACGGATCCTCACCCATATATTCAAAGTTACGACCGTTCAGCGGGGTGCGGTAGATATTTACCCCAGGTCCAAGTATCATGTTCTTTCCACGGTAGAGCGCCTCCTCGGCAAGACTCTCACCATAGAGTCTTGACATTTGTGGATTCCATGTTGCGGCAAGACATGTCAATGCGGGGAAGGCGACACATGAGTCGTTCGTCTGTCCAGCCTGCTCCCACTCATCCCATAACACGTCGGGGCGTACTCCATGAGGTCCGTCGTCTGTCCAGAAATCAGGAAATCCCAGTCGTTTCACACCCGGTGAGGAGAATTTTGATTGTGCATGAATGACGGCAATCTTCTCGTCAAGGGTCATCCTGCTCAGGGCATCCTCAATCCTTTCCTCTATATCTTTTGTCTCATCTAAATAAGTTGGCAAGATTTGCGCTCTTACCGTACCAACTATACTCAGAACGATCATCGATAATATCAAGGTTCTATTCTTCATAATCATTTATAGTTTATAGTCATCACTATTCAATTTCCACTTTTCAACCCCATCGACTTAATATAGCCTTTCTGCGGTTTACAGTTCTCGAATTTAGCATTCTCCGCATATTGCATCAGTAGGCGACGAGCTTGCTGTTGATTGGGACGTGCCTCGCGCCATTCTTTATATGTATTACGGGATGTCTCACTGTATTTCACAACGACACTGTCCCATCCTTCTGGGCGATCGAAGCCCATCATGCAGGAGTTGTCCACCTTCTTGTAAGGCCAGAAGGTATAGCCTATATTGTTGTCTTTCATCACCTGGACGAACTGCGACTGCCATTCGTCCGTGTTATGTCCTATCTCACCCATATACATCGGCAGCCCTGTTTTGTCACGGAAATCGATATAGTCTTTGATGGCTTCAGCGGTAGCGGGACCACCATAGCGATGACAGGTGTACATGATCTTGTCATCAAAGGTCCAGTCGGTAAACATGAAGAAATCAGAGTTCCAACGGGCTCCCCCTAATAATATAATATGGTGGGTGTCCACCTGCCGGATGGCATTGACAGCACGTTTATAGAGCGGTTCCAGCAATAGGTTCAGTGAATCTTTGTTTTCAAAGAAGTGGGCAATGGGCTCATTCATCAGCTCATAGCCGAGAACGACGGGCTCATCCTTGTAATGAAAGGCTATCTGTTGCCATATCTGACAAAAGAGCTGTTGTGCTTTCTCACTTTCGAAGAGCCAGGGATAGCCGTAGCCGTCGTCGATATTGTCTCCTGTCTGTCCTCCTGGACAGTCATGCATGTCGAGAATAAGGTATAATCCTGTCTCGCGACACCAGTCCACTACATGGTCGATCAATCCGAAAGCATCCTTTCCTGTTGTCTCGCCCATGTAGTACTCATCGGTAAATAATTTATAGTTAAAAGGCAGTCGGATAGTATTGGCACCCTGGCTGGCAATGAATTCAATATCTTTTTTCGTAATATAGTTCTGACGGAACGACTGCCAGAAAGAGGCAGTGGCGTCAGGTCCTACCATCTCCTTCATCATCAGGTCAATCATCCATGCCGAGTTCGTACGGCTGAAACCGAACATATATCCTTCTGGATTCAGCCAGTTGCCTAAATTCGTACCCTGAATATACAATCTCTCACCATTGGGCTTTACCAAATTTTTACCATCTATTTGTACGAAATCGCCCTTAGCTTGCAGTTCGGTGACTGCAAGCATAAAGGCGACGGATATAAGGAATCGGTTGATTCGCATTTTATTTTCTATTTCTTTTGAAATACACGAACATAATCTATTTTCATCTGTACAGGCAGTGCCGACTCGTCGGTACCGGCATAACCACCCCAGTCGCCACCCCATGCAAGATTGAGAATCAGGTGGAAGGGCTTGTCATAAGGGAAGTTGCGTATAGTATGGTCGCTATTATAGGAAAGGAGTAACTGACCATCCACGTATGTCTTGATATAGTCAGTTGTCCACTCTAAGGCATAGACATGATATTCACTCTCTGCGGTACCGATATTACGAGCCGCAGTTATCTGTGTGTTGTTGGTATGGTTATGCCCCTCGGAATGCAGACTTGATGATACGACATTAGCGTCTACGCCCACTTCCTCCATGATATCAATCTCACCACACTTAGGCCATCCTTCGGTAGCCCAGTCTACGGAGATAGGCATCATCCAGTAAGCAGGCCATGTACCCTTACCTTTCGGTAACAGGATACGTGCCTCGAAATAGCCATACTGCCAGCCGTTGCCACCATTCTTAGCATTGACACGACCAGAGTATATCTTGCCGTCATTTGCCTTGAAGCAGTTGATGACGAGACGTCCGTCAACCAACTCTGTTGTATGCTTGCCATCGATGGTCTGCGTACCGGGACGATAGTATTGCTGTTCATTATTTACATTACCACGTTCCCAGTTCTCCCATTCCCAGTAACTGCTGTTCAATTGGTCACCCTCATTGAACTCATCATGCCATACCAGTCGATAGCCATCAGGGGTTACGATGTCACGGTCTTCGGCAGACTCTTGAGTAACGGTGATCACGGCTGTCTCACCATCGGCAGTCACCGTCACCTTACCAGTGCGTGGTGTCTTGGCGTCATTGGCAGCCGTGGTAATCGTCAGTATCTTCCCGTTCTGCTGTGTGCTCAGCCAGTCAACATCAGCCGTTGCCGTCCAGTTTCCTCCACAGGAAATCTCCACGGTGATGGACTCACCAACAGATGCAGAATATACTTCCTGGGCTGACACTTGCAGACTCTCACTCTGCGTCACAGTTATCATCTTGCGGGCAGTACCCGATTTGACTGTGACGATTGCTGTGCGAGCGGCTCCTTTATTGGCAGAGGCAGTCAGTGTGATACTGCCAGTCTGTGAGGTGGAGCCTTCGACAGTGACTTTCAGCCATTCGTTATCAGAATAGGCTGACCATTCCCGTCCTGTACACGTTACATTGACGGTGAAAGTTCCCCCTGTTGCAGTGACAGCAATATCACTTTGGGAGACGGTAATTGTCGTTGAACTACCTGAGCCTCCTCCTCCATCTGATGCATCGTCACCGCCACAGGCTACCAGCATGGTAGCCATCAGCAGCATCGCCATGCATAAAACCATCTGTGCTTTATTTTTCATTGCTTACTTATTAATAGTTAAAAAGGGAAGCGAATCCATATTAGACCCGCTCCCAATAACATAATAAAAGCTTACTTCGGGTTGTGCTTCTGCAGAATGAAGTTACTAAGTTTAATTTCTGTACCTGCGGGAGTACCACCAAAGTCGAAAATCCACTTCATCGTGTTGGCAGCACCTTTGGACATTTTCAAATGTGTAAACTCGATGATATTCTCACCTTCTTCCAGTTTCAGATCACCCTTGTAGAATAAAGCGTTGTCATCGTCATCCTGCTGACAAATCTTCATGGTATAACGACCTATTGTGGCACTGGAAACGACCTTGCATTTAACATCGTAGAAAGCACCTTCCTGCATGTCAATGTTTACTTCATTGATGCTACTCTGACCCTGCCATTCAGAACCACCATTCTCTACTGCAATGATAGTATAGACACCATCGGCATATGAGAATGTCGGATCGGCAACCTGTCCCCAGCCAGCATCAGCCCACCAGAAGCCCATAGAACCAACTGTATTAAAGGCTGCACCCAGATTATCAGGAGAATCTACATCACACCAATTGACAGCGATAGTCTCTTCTGGAGCCTCAATCGGATTCTTTTCGTGATCGATCAATACCAGATTTTCCAGAATCACGTCTGCGGGATACTGACTGCCACCGAAATCAAATACAATCTTCAGGTCATTGCTGCAGGCGAAACCTTCAAGCAAGGTTCCATAAAGACAGATAGGTTCATCAACAGGAACAGAGAAATCTTTGTCCATCAGAACAGGAGAGTCACCTGCACCATCCACACCATTACAAATCTTAATCTTTAGAGCTGGCAATTCTTTGGTGGAGGTAACAATTATAGAGAAATCGTATTGCTTACCTGCCTCAATAGAGATGGGGATGTGATTGAATGCCAACTGACCCTGCCAGCGTTCTGGACCTACCTCGTCGAAATGGAGTCGGTATTCACCATTAACATTATTAATAGTAGGCTGTTGTTCGTAAGGACTCCATCCACTGTTTGCAAACCAAGTACTAAAATCGCTGACCACAACATTCTTGAAGAGGTTGTCTTCACTCTCTACATCGAAACCAGAGAAGCCATTCATTTTGGTCTTGTCAATCGTCACGTCAAACTTAAGTGAACCATCACTCATACCATTACGGTTCTTTACAAAGCAAAGAACGGTATAAGTTCCCTTTTTGCGCCAGTACTTCTTAAATACATTGTTGACAGAGTATTCTGTGCCATCAACTACCCATACAGGGGTAATGCCATCAGTCTCTTCGAATTCAAAGATTGCCGTATTGGTTTCTTGATCCACCGTTACAGTGATTTTGTCAGCATAGTCAGAAGCAGCGGGAATCTGACTCAGATTGGCACCATCAAATTTATCTGCTGAGCAAGCTGTAAAGGTCAATGCTACAGTCAGGGCACCTATAATGTTCTGAAATATTCTTTTCATAACTGTGTCTATATGAGATTATTGATTATTTGAAATACTCATCGTTTTGTTTCAACTCTGGGTCAGAGTCAAGCTCAGCCTGTGCAATGGGGATGAACTTCTTATTAGGAGTCCAGGCATGAGTACGGATGGCAGCATCAGAAGCAACACCTTCTGTTGATGGATCAAGAGGAATCAAAGCACCAGTAGCTTTGTTCTGTGCAGATACTTCAGCGATATCCATTGCACGTACAAGGTCGAAGTAGCGTTTGCCCTCACCGATAAACTCTTTATGACGCTCTGTAAAGATCTGATCGAGTGTTACGTCCTGAGCGTTACCAAGTCCAGCACGCTTACGCACCTCGCTCACCCATTTGTCGGCATTAGCCTGATCTTTAGCACTGCTACGAAGAGCGAACTCAGCAGCATAAAGCAGAGCCTCAGCATAACGATAGAAGTGATAGTTATTGCTATAGTTCAGGTTGGCTGACGATACAGCAGGTTTGTTGTTCTTCTCGTAAGGACGATATTTCTGCAACCACAGACCTGTATCAGCATTACGCTTAGTGTAAGTTAGCGTAGGCTCCCAAACAGTACCAGCCAAACGGTTGTCACCATCCAGAAGGGTCTTCACAGCTTTACGAACGGGCAAGAAACCCCATCCATCTTGACCAGCACCCCACTCGTCGTCACCAGGATAGCTGTTAGGTGAGATAAGAGTAGGAATAACCATACCACCGATATTAATAGCAGCACCACCCCAGTCACGCTCAGAGATATCCTTGTCGTAGTTGATGTCCCAGATAGTCTCGGAATTCCACTCGTTAGCGGTATCAAAGAATCCCTTGAAATCATCAAACAATTTATATTGCTGGCTACCAACAAGCTGCTTCAAATAACTATAAGCCTTGTCGAAACGAGTTGCATCATTCTGATATGCAACCATTTCTGCATATAGCATGATAGCCATAGCCTGTGATGTTCGACCTGCATTGGCATCATCCCACTTCATAGGCAGTACGCCGGAGGCTAGAACTTCCTCTAACTCTGTAATCAGTTGATCATAAACCTCATTAGCCGTCAACTGTGGAGCAGTGTAAGGAGGCTCGCCCAGATTCTGCAGATAGAAAGGAATATTTCCAAAGTAGTGCCATAGATTGTTATAGAAGAACACACGGAGCACACGTACCTGAGCACGAGCCAGAGCTTCATACTCTGCAGAGAGTTTACCTACAGCATAGTTGTCCATGTAAAACAGAGCATCATTACTACGCTTGATACCACTATAGTCAATTGTCCAAAGCGTACTCAGTGTATTTTCACCAGTTCCAACGAAGTCAGCAAGCATATGCCAGTGCTTCATATCATCGTAGTTGGCACCACCAACATAGAAGTCGTCTGACATAACGTCAGCACAGATATTGAGGGCATTATACTGATCCAGTCCCCAGTCATACCAATGGATAGGGTCGTATGCGGCAATTACGGCCTCTTCAATATGGGCTTGAGTGGTGTAGTATGTGTCGAGGTTGTCACCATCAGGTTTCTGAACCTCCAAGAAATCTTTGGTGCAGCTGGTAAATACTGTAGCCACAGCCATCATTCCCGTTAATAAAATTTTATTTGTTTTCATAATTGTATTTTACTTTTGAGGTTTAGAGTGAAAGATTGAAACCAATAGTCCATATACGAGCCTGTGGATAGATACCCTTATCAATACCCAGAGATCTGCCACCGCTACCGATTTCAGGATCGAAGCCGTGATACTTAGTCCATGTAATGAGATTCTCTGCCATTACATATACACGGAAGCGGCTGATACCAACTTTTTGTGTCCATGTACGAGGGAGCGTATAACCCAGAGAGATGTTCTTCAAGCGAAGATATGAACCATCATAAACATAAAGGTCTGACATGTTCCAGTTATTGTTGGTATTGGCACCCATGCGTGGATATTTATTAGATGTTCCGGGACCAGTCCAACGACCAAGCATCCAAGTAGGATAGTTACCAGAGAAGACATCGGTACGATAAGTAGCATCAAATACGTCTGCACCGCTGACACCTTGGAAGAACATGTTGAAGTCGAATCCCCTCCAGTCTGCATTGAAATTCATACCGAAAGTCCAGTCAGGAGTACCATTACCGATATCGGTACGGTCAGCATCTGTGATAGCGCCATCACCGTTCAAATCGGCAAAGCGAACGTCACCAGGCTGTGCGTTTGGTTGGATAAGTCCACCATTAGTATTGGTATAGGCATATACCTCATCCCATGTCTGGAAGATACCAGCAGTTTTGTAACCATAGAAGAATGGGAATGGTTTGCCATTTTCAGCACGTGTACCACCACCGCTGATACCCTGTACACCGTCAAGGTTCAGGAAGCCTGTGTCGTTACCCAGGTTCTTCAGCTTATTCTTCAGATAAGAGGCATTTGCCTTGACAGCAAAATGTGCGTCGGCGATGTTCCATTTATAACCCACTTCAAATTCAACACCTGAGTTCTCCATGTCACCTACGTTACCGAGAGGTTTGTTCTCACCTACGTATGAGGGGATAGGCATCGATATAATCATGCCGTTAGTCTTCTTCTTGAAGTAGTCAACAGTGAAGGTCAGAGCATTGTTGAAGAATCCTAAATCGAGACCCAAGTCTAACTGCTCACTCTCTTCCCATTTCAATTCAGGGTTTGCAACGATGGTAGCCTTAGAGCCAGTATGCTTAGTCGGTGTTGTGCCTAAGATGACGTTATTACCCATAGCTGTCATGGTGGTGTAGGCGAAGTCACCGATTTCCTCATTACCATTCTTACCCCAGCTGAAGCGCACCTTCATAGTGTTCAAACGAGCAGCTTCCTTAGCTTTCTGGAAGAAGGGCTCATTGGTCACATTCCAACCTACAGAGAATGAAGGGAAGGTACCCCATTTGTGATTAGGACCGAAACGGCTTGAACCGTCACGACGAACAGTAGCCTGCAACATATAACGCTCGTCATAGTTATAAGAAACACGACCGAAGTAAGAAGCAAGATGATGCTCTGTCCAAATGCCGCCACCTACTCCGTAAGGAACCTGTACGCCATTGATAACTCTTACTTGTTCGTATGTATTGCCATTCAGAATGTAGTACTTCGAATTAGCCAATTCGGCTTCCGAAACATTATATGAATACTCCAACAAAGGATTGGTGTAGTTCAGATATGGTTTGTCTGTATTAACCAGATTCCACTTCCAACCACTCAGATCATCACCCTTATACTTCAGAGCAGACTGTCCGATCACTACGGAAATAGAGTGCTTTCCGAAAGTCTTGTCGTAAGTCAGTGTGTTCTCAATCTGCCACTGGCTGTTCTGTGCCTTATACATGCTGGCAGATGTATGCTCAGCCTGGTTGTTGCCTGACAGACGGTATCTTGAGAGTGTTGCGCCTTCATTACCCCAGAAAGAGAAGTCGGCGTTATAGTTGAAATGATACTTCAAGGCATCCCAGATCTGTACGTCGAAACCGAACTTAGCCATGAAATGATGAGCCCAGTTCTTGGTAGGATTAAGTGAGAGCATAGCAAGCGGGTTGTTCATCTCCTGGTAAGTACCGAAGTAGCCAGGAATCGTGTATAGACGACCTTGTGGGTCAGTGGGTAAGTCATACTTAGGATTACCATATCCATCGTCACCATCGTAAGCAGCATGCATACCTGCAGCTACAGCGTCTGATGCTGTTGGAGCCAATGTTGGAGCCAGATAGAGGGCAGAACCCAAGACAGAGCCATACTCAGAGTTGGTACCGATACCAGTAGAGTGAGTGCGGATGTAGCTTACATTGACATTCAGGTCAACCTTATTCAAGAAATTACGTTCCTTCTCAGCATCCAGAATATTGTAGAACGTGTTAGAGCGAAGAGTCAGTTTGTCGTAATTTGAATGACCCTTGTCACCACCAACAATACCGTCCTGCTTGTAGTAACCCATAGAAAGGTAGTAGTTCAACTTTTCAGTAGCACCGCTGATGGTCACGTCGTGGTTCATTACAGGAGCATTGTCGTTGAATACCAAATTTTGCCAGTTAGTTCCGAAGCCCTGAATAGGGTCGCCATTCGAGTCAACCAGATTAGCGGGATCGAACTTAGGAGCAGAACCTGCAGCCAAAGCATACTCATTCTGCAGTACAGCATAGTCTTTGGCACTGGTTACGTCGCGACGCTTCCATGCTTTCTGCCAACCATAAGAGAAATTGTAGTTGATCTGTGGCTTACCGACCTTACCTTTCTTAGTGGTAACGAGGATGACACCATTAGCAGCACGAGCACCATAGATGGCACCAGAAGCAGCATCCTTCAGAACTTCGATAGACTCGATATCATTGGGGTTAACGATGTCAAGACCACCAGTGATAGGCATACCGTCTACGATGTATAGAGGATCACTGTTATTAATGGTACCTGTACCACGTACACGAATACGAGAGCCTTCACCAGGCTGACCAGAGTTAGAGGTAACGTTCACACCAGCGGCAAGACCTTTCAAGGCATTATCCATACGGGCAGCACCTTTTCCAGCAAGGTCGTCGGAGGTCACTTTAGCGATAGCGGCTGTTACGACGCTCTTCTTCTGAACACCATAACCTACGACTACCACCTCATCCAACATCTGGTTGTCAGCCTTCAGGACGATTTGCAGGTTGTTGGCTGCTTTCACTTCCTGAGAAATGTAACCAATGTAAGAGACGACTAAGGTCGCACCCTCATCGACGGTCACAGAGAAGTTACCGTCGAAGTCAGTCACTGTACCAACTGAGGTACCTTTCTGAACGACAGAAGCACCGATGACGGGTTCGTTCTGGTCGTCAACGACCGTACCCGTATAGGTATGCTTCTGGGCAAGAGCAGTTGCCGACATCATCACAAATGACAGCAACAAGAATAAAAACTTGCTTTTTTTCATACTGTTAATTATAAATTGTTTATTTGGTTAGTGATTTATCCAATAGCTTTACGCCCCTTGGACGATTTCCGTTGCAAAGGTATTTAAAATAATAAGGTGAAAATTTGGGAATGGCTGAAAAAGTGGACGATATGAACCACTTTAAAAACGTAAAGTGTTTATTTACAATATTTTACGAAATTTGCGAGAATCAAAAAGAGTGGACTAAATATAGAGGTGTAAAGTAAACAATTATCCCGATAAACGGGGTGTTTATCGGGATAATAATCAGTCAACAACTGTCACTTCTCTATCAGAAGTCATCAAATGTACGTCAGCCGACTTCCTCACCATCGCCAAAGGAACCATCGACACCATCATAGTCGATGGTGTCAGTACCCAATAGCGGATTACCAGTACCACTCATCAGCAATAATGGTTGAACGGTATGAACTTCTATCAACTCCGTTGTGGGTGTAGTATATACTTTTCTTTTCATCATTGTGATTACTATATGAGATGTTTGAATTCTTATTTTACTACAACGGTCTTTCCACGATAGATGTAGATACCTTTCTGCTGTGGTCGGTTTGTACTCAGGCGGTGACCCTTCAGGTCGTAATAACAATTGTCTGTCCATGGTGAGGCGACCTTTACCTGTTCTATGGCGGTGACATCGTCGAACAACAGTCGTGCCCCTGTCGGAGCATCGGCAAGGTATGCCCGGAAGCTGCCGACGATAGCTCCCTCATTGTCCAGCCATGCCAGTTTGCCTGTATTCTTGAAAGCGGCATATCCCTCCGTGCCATTGACGGTAAAGCGTTTGAAATTACCGATAAAGCGTACCCCGCCAACTGTCGTTGACAGTTCTCCTGTTCCGCGAGCCAGTTCCACGTTGCCTTTTGTGCCATTGATGGACAGCACTATGGCAGATGAAGTGGCATTATGCAGCAGGTAAGGCTTGTAAGCCTTGATACCCGTTGTCACCTTTGTGAAATTGATTGCCTCATCGGTTGCCTCATTCAATTCGTAGACATCCAATCCTGTAGGAACAGTGATATCACGAGGCAGACAGCAGGAGGCATATTCTCCTGCCAAGATGGTGCGATTGTAGGTCAACGTGGTATTACGTCCAAAGTTCATCGGCAGTACGGCATAGCCATCCTCAAACTCTACCTTGAAGCCTGTTGCCTCCAATGGTAGTATCCACCCGCCAGCGTTATAGGCAAGGTTCTTATTGTTAGTCAGCTTCGCCTGCTGCGCCGATGCCGCATGATCGTCGCCACCATCACCATTCAGCAGGATGATGACATTGGGATTGTTAGGTGTCACCATCGTCATCGGTGTGGTATTACCCAAAGTGACACCACTCAGGTCGACAGCCGTCACCGTCTTCGGTAGTGCGGCGATATCGCTCAGGAACTGTGCTACATTAGCATCCGTCAGCCCCGTACCGAAGGAGGTTACCGTAGAGATACCCTTAGAGTCAGGATCACCTACAAACACCTTATCACCTGTCTCTGTATAGAAATACACATTGGCAATCAGGGCAGCATTCGTACCAGCCTGATAATTGTTGAAGGAGAAGAACAGCCAGTTAGCTGTCGTGTTCGTAATAGGTAAGTCGACACTATTCCACTGTCCTCCTTTCAATGCCTTGGCATACTCTTTGTTACCAGGAGCTCCCTCGATATGGATACTGAAATCAGGAGCATCCGCTAAGGGGTAGACATCGGCATGCAGCATGTTAGCACCTTCCAGGTCGATATTACCCAAGGCACCGAATCCACATGTTCCCAACTGTTTCACAAAGATAGCACGGCAGGTCGGAGTGAGGTCGAACGAAGGACCTGTGCGCTTAGAGCCTCCGTTGTAGTCGAAGTTCATCGACGACTCCTCTTGTCCTACGAATATCACCACCTTGTCGCTGACACTGGCAGGAGCATCCACGGCATCGTTGATAACCATCACCTCTGCCTCGCTTATTATTGAACCAACTGTTGCCTTTACAGTATACGTACCAGCCGTTGTCGCTGTAATGGTCTTCGCCTCCGCGTCAATCGTCAGTCCGGCACCAGTCTCGTAACTGGGTGTCATATCATAAGGAGCGCCAAACTGGTCTTTTCCCTCAATCGTGAATGTTGTCGGAACACCCTTCACAAGAATTCCAGGAACCTCGAAAGCCATCGATGTGAGTTTCAGGCTCTCCTCCACGGGTAAGGTCTTATTGGCAGTCATGCCCTCTACCGTTGCCTTCACCATGATATTACCATATTTCGATGGTGTGAAATTGCTACCACTGAACGTACCGTCCTCACTACTCCATACGGCAGAGACACTCTTGGTGTTCTTCGCATAGTCATAGCCCTGAATAGATAATGTCGTGGGCTTTCCTTGTTTCAGCACCTCATCAGCACTGATAATCTCCACACCCATCAGGTCATTGGCATCGGCGGAGACAGGTTTTCCATACACTTCCAACTCATAGAGCGAGGTGCCATACGAAGAACCACGTTTCACACCAATCAGACGAACGTAACGTCCCACATGGTCATCCAAGGCGAGTTCCGTCCAGTCTTCCGCCTTTCCAGCACCCGTCTTACTGTAAGTGGCATCACCATTCTCCGTGTCACGCAGTTCAATGCGATACTCCGAGGCATAGCTTGCTTCCCATCGCACGCGAACCTTATATATATATGCATTCTCCCCGAGGTCTACCTGCAACCACTCATCGTCTTGAAACACACTGCTCCAACGGGTGTCAAGTTTACCGTCAGTAGCATTTTCCTTTAGGGTTCCCGCATTCTCATGACTACTCTCCGTACAGGTCTTACCCAAGGCAAGGTTCTTCATCACCAGTCTTTCCCGCAGGTCTGGCTCTGTGTCATCTACAGGATACACATAATTATAGGCAGTAGAGGTGACACCCTCCACTTTCATCTGTCGGGCAGGCACCACAAGGTGAGTACCGTCACTATAGTTCACGGTAATTTCCGCATCCGTGGGATTATAGGCGATATGCGTCTTCACCCCACCTTTATCATATACACGAGCCGTAGGATAGTCGGCTGTCACGTTCCACACGATATCCCCATAGGTACGGTGTGAATGGGTGACGAAGTAGGTGATACCATTGGTCAAACTGGTCGTCATCGTACCCCAGCCTTTCGTCCACCCCTCGTCGAAGATAGCAGCGGCATCGTCAGGATCACTCCACTGGCGGTAGCTCAGTACCACATTACCCCAGTCAGAGTCACGCAGGTCAGCGTCACCGATACCACCTGTGCCATCCCAGCCTTTATGCTCCTTGATAGCCATCAGTCGCTCATAGTCCCATGCGGCAAACGCCTTGTCCTCGCTTAAATAATCGAGGGCGGGAGAGATAGGCATCCACTGGATACCCTGCATAAAGACAGGATCGCCACCGAACCATGTCCACCATCCGATACCATGACTGGTGAGGTTAGAGCTCCACGGTTGGATATAGTCCACCACACCATCCTTCTTATGTTTGAATTTCGTATAGTCGATGTTATAGTCGGGATTGTTGGTCGTATGGAAGTCAGCGCCAACAGACTCCCCGTGACGGTCAAACCAGTATTCGGCAGTGGCGCGGCTCTCACAGATCCAGCCGAAGATACCGGCGTCACGTAGCTCGTTGTCACCCAAGGCGACCCCCAGCAGGTACATACCGCCCCATCCTTGCATCGACTCGGAGGTGGACTCCTGACCATTACCTGCTCCGTCACCCATACCACCAGCATAGCAATGACCAGCCCATGGGTCCATCATACGCAGGAAACAAGCCCAGTCGTCACGTTTGTAGTTGTTATAGTCACGAGCCACCAGCTTGATCATCTCCCCATAGTGCTGTTTGAAGTCATCGTCCACCAGTGCCAGCATAGCGGCGGCAAGGGTATAGTACCCATAATGGAAATGATGGTCGTTATAGGTATCACTGTCATAGCTGGTGTTATAGCCGATCAGTCCATGGAACCGCTGGTCGTAGGCAAAGAAGAAGTTATCCTCCCCAGGGGTATACGTCAACCAGTTGACGAGCGCCTCTTTCAGTCTGTCATGACATAGTTTGAAGAGTTCCTCCTCACCCATCTCACGGGCAAACGACATATACAGAGCCATCTGTGTCAGTCCCTTACCACCCCAGTAGGTGTCACCACCGAAGGTTCCCTTCTGGGCATACTCCTCCAGCATCTTCCTCATCTTGGCGACATCATAGGCATGGTCACCTGTTAGGTCGTTGGGCACCCCATACCAAGGCAGCATCCCCGAGAACTGATAGCTGATGCTCAGGTCATTACCTGCGGCAAGTTTCAGTTTACCACGTGGGGTGGCATAACTATTCCCTAAGAAAGAATGACTGTATGTCGCATAAGGACTACGCCAGTGGTGCGGGATGAATCCCTGCAACACTTTATTAGTCTCCGAACCAGTACGCAGGTCTGTCGCTGTCACCTGCCAGCGGGTGGTCAGTGTACCACTTGCCTGGGCATAGTCCCACGACACCTTCGTGTCCGTCGGTTTGCTATAAGCATAGGTGCTGAAGGTCGTCAGGTCACTGGTCTGTTGTAACAGAGCCACCACCACAAACTGTTTGGCACCACCAAACGTGACGGTAGCCTTTCCACCGTCTATCGCCACCGTACTACCGTCAGGCAGGTAGATACCATAGAGGTCTTGTGTGGCGGCATTGCTGATGCGCACCACAAACTGCGTGTGACTGCCAGAGGTGAGTGCCGCACCTGTTCCGTCGATGATATCGACGGACACGGAACCTGTCAGTTTGTTGTCGGCACCATCATTATCCGTCTTCACAGCGGTAATGACAGGAGTGATGTTCTCCATCTCTATCCAGGTGAAGGGTACACCATGTGCAAGTGTCGTCAGCATCTGCTGGCTACCACTCTCCTCCGAGAAAGACACTGTCCAGTCGCTCCACTGCTCCGCCATCGGTGTGGTAGCATAGAAATCCTCACCGCCACTGATGGTTAGTCTCGACTGTGCCTTCATCTCCGTGCCGTTATCCACCCAGTATTTCGGATAATGGATGTCCACACCATATTTCATGCCCTGTACATACTGCGGATAAGACCACAGATGTCCTGTCACCTCCTTACCAGACCGTCCACGGTCAGCATTGATCAGGTCTGTCCACCAGTCGTTAGTGGGAATAGGCTGTCCTGCCTGCTCACGGATATACAACTGACGATATTGCATATACTGACTCTGGTCACCACCATGCTCCGCAGTCCTCGACTTCGACAGGGGTGAGTAAGCCGCATAGCTGCCCTTTCCCACTGTTATGGACGATTGCGCATAAGTCGCAGAAGGGATGATGAGCAGTGTCGTTAAGATCGTTAATAAATAATTCCTCATTTAATCCTTTTGTTACTTGTTAATATTAGTCTAAAAAGGCTGTGCCTGCCTTTAGCGCGACACAGCCTCCAACTTTGTTATAATCTTTACATGTTACGGAAGCAACATTTTCATTGGATCATCACCGTTCAGCAAGAAATTGAAATCCTCGAGTTCACGAGCCCCTGCGTCTCCACCAAACGGATCGTCAGAGATACTGCCTACAGCACTTCCTGCAAGTAACGCCGTCTGATTCATCAGCTCAACCACCTCAACAGCCGGTTTTATATACATCTTTTTCATAAATCTGTCCATTATAATTTATTACAAAGTCCTCTTCCCTCCCCTAAACAGGGGAGGTTAGGAGGAGTTTTCTTACTTAATAACGACCTTCTTGCCATTCACGATGAAGATACCCTTGGCAGGATCCTTCACTTCCTGACCTTGCAGGTTGTAGAACTTACCATCAGCCTTGTCATTATTAGCCTTGACACTGGTGATACCCGTTACATTTCCGTTAATATCCTCAAGGTCAATGAAGATATTAGAGCCTGCAACAGCCGGAGCGACACCAGTCAGATAAGCACGGCAAGAACCTATATTAGCACTGGCAGCCTTTTTGAAGGTAGCAGATGTCGTACCAGTCTCCAATACATACACATCGCTCATTTCCTGCTTCTTGTAGTTTGCCTTAAAGGTGGCACCGTCCTTTACTGTGGCACCCTCATTGGCAACTACAATATTGAAATCACCTGTTGACACAATCTCGATGATGACATCGGCACCTCCAACCTTTACAAGATAAGGTTGTGAACCTGCCATAGCACCTGTGATTTCCTTAAACGTGACGTTACCATTATCATATGCGGACAGTTCGTATGCCGTAGCACCTTCTGGAACTGTAGTTCCGACAGGAACGACTACCGTATTAAAAGTATTTGCCTTCAAGGTGCGGGTGTATTTCCAACCAGCGGCATTACCACTGATGAAGAAGCCTGTCCACAAAGCGTTCTTGGGATTGTCGACAAATTGCAGTTGCTCAACAGGGAAGTAGTAGGCACCGTTCTTAACGACTCGGTTACCAGCGACAGCGGTCTGTGTGGTGGTGGCAACATTACCCTCGCCCACCGTTCCTGCAACAACAACTACCGCATTAGGATTACCTGTTATGCTGAGGGTCGTTGCCTCAATAGTAGCACCACTCAAGTCAATCATGGCATCAGTCAATGCCTCTACAGTAGCCTTGTTGGCATCGGTAATCTTTCCACTTACAGTCACAATGTCTTGAGCATTGGGTGCATTAATAACCAATGCATCAGGATCACCGCCCTTCCAGAAATAGATATTATCCACATAGACAGTCTCACCCTTTCCGCCGTCAATCTTCAACTGGAATGCCTTATAGTTGGCAAAATCGAGACCGAGGTCTGAGAGTTTGATATCCTTGCTGTTCCACTCGCCAGCGGTCAGTGCGCCGATGCTGGTTGAGTTTTCTGTGGGAGTACCGCCTGTCATAATAGGAGTGATACCTACCGACATGTCTTGCATAGGCAGCACGTCAATATGAACATATTCCATATCCTTCAAATCGAGTTGTGTGGCAAGCTCAAAACCGAGATAGTTGTAGTTATTCAGTTTCAGCATCTCATCACCACTTACTGTCTCTGTACCAACAATGGTCGACTGTCCCCATTTACCATAAGTATAGGTGGAGGCAGCTGTATAAGCATTGCTGTAAAGACTGATCACTGCGGCAGCATCTTTGTCGGGAACAGGAGCGGCAGTCAGAGCCAGTGTCGTAGCATTGACATTCTGTGCGTCAGATGCATTCTCGTTATCATCCTTTGCAATAATAGAGAAGGTATATTCCTTGCCGAAGTCCAGATCACCTATAGTGTAGGTAATCTCCACGCCACTGTCACCCTTGGTCGTGTAGTTTTTCGTACCATCATTGATGACATAAGTTACCTTCGCAGACTTGTTATCAGTAGCCTTCAAGGTGAAGGTAACACTACCGATACCAGCACTCTTCACGGCTGCTGTATTCAGCACGGGAGCCTCATCGTCATCAACGGCAGGCTTAGCGAAATAGAAGTGGTCGAGGTAGAACTCTGACTCACCCACCAACTCAATCAGTACATAGTTGGGATAATTAGCATCATTATCCAACTCGATGTAGTTCCACTGTCCAGGAGTCAGTCCAGTCTTAGACACAGCTTTGCCATATCCGTTATCACCAAAGATCTTTGCCTCTGTAGCTGTGAAAGGATAAACGGCAACATGAATCTTGGTATAGTCGCTGGTAATACCTACAGCACCAGCAGTACGGCTGTTGAAACCAGCACCGTTAACATGTACTACTTTATGACCACCGGCAATCTCCACTTCCTCCACACTGGTATAGAGTGGGTTGGGAGCACCACCTCCAACACCCCACCCTGGGTTGCTTTCGTTGATGCCCTTCTCATACTTCGCACTATAGATGGCAATGACGTTAGCAGCAAGGTCTGTAGGCTCTGTAGGATTAGTTGTAGGAGCCGAAACATCGATGGCTTGGATGATCTTATCAACAGATACAGCATTATAAGTAGCGGTAATCTTCACGTCTCCTACGGCGGTAGCAGTCAGCATGGTTCCTACAAGTGTAGCATTCGTTGCGGTATAGGTGACGCCCTCAGTCAGTGTGACACCAATCTGGTCTTTTGCGGTAAAGGTCATGGCTGTAGCCTCACCGACTTTCACCATTGTTGGTGTGACATCGAGGGAGGTCAGTACAGAAGCCTCTTTCTCTAAAGCGACAAAGGTGCGGATCTTCACACCCCATGCAAAGTTAGTAGCCTCTGTAGGTACAAAGACGATATAGCGACCGCTGTTAGAAACAGTCACACCAATATTCTTCGTACCTTCCTGCGCATTGGTAAAGGTACCAATCAGTGTCTCACCAGTCAGTGAGCCGTCAGCAGCAGGTGCTGTATTGGTCACATAGATGTTAGCACCACAGTCGGCACCTTCCCATGTACTCTGGATGGCACCGATAGACTTTACCTCGCCCAAGTCGATGTAGAAGCCCTGGATGCCTAACGTCTTGTTATAATCCAAGTTGGCACCGTTCTCGGGGAAGAGGAAGACATTGGAAGTGTTGTCGTCAACGGTGATTTTTTGCAGATTCTCCGTTGTCACTGAACCTTCTGGCAGGAAAGCCTTCAGACCTCCTAATGGATAGACTGTCTTACCTGACGTCAAGTTCGTCGCTGCAAACGTCATTAGCGACGTCAGCAGGAAACTTAAAAGTAATAAAGTTTTTCTCATAATGTTACTATTTAGTTATTGTTAATAAATATTCGTCAAAAGGATTATGCCATATGGACGTTGCCATCAAGGCGTTTACGTTTGCAAAGGTATATAAATATATAAGGTGAAAAATTGACGAGACTAAAGAAGTGGATAAAGTTGGTTACACTTGATATGTAACCAATTCGATATGAGACGTTTACACTCGTCGTCGATTTGGAAAAGAGTGGATGGAATATAGAGGTGTAAACTTGACATTTATCGCTAATTACCCCTCATATTAACTGAAAAAATGTAAAATCCCGCTATCGTGCTACCGATGTGGCTCAAATGCCGATGTATAAAGGGCGCAGGATGGTAGCACGATTGAAATAATCCTGCTACCATCCTGCTACAATCTTGCTACCATCCTGCTACCATCGTGCTACTATGCAGTGACTCTGATTATCGAAGAGAAAACAAGTGACCTTATATCATTTCCCGCTTAAACCATAGTTCAAAAAGAGTTGTACACAAAGTGGTGAACATTTTGGACTAGATGTGACAACCAGTTTTTACTCATTTTAGACAGCGATTGTTTTTGAAGCGGTTTGCTTTCGGCTATAGGCGTTCAGTTGTTTGGCTGGAGCCGCACGGTCGTTTGGCTATAGCCGAACGGTTGAAAGAGCGTACCTAACTCCCTCGAAGGTAGGCACTAACACCCCATCACCAGTAACTTGTTACCCCCACGCAAGGCATCTCCATCATCGATTGAAGGCATCTGTTCAATCTCCGGGTAGTTTCTTCGACATTCAGAGTCACAGCATGGTAGCAGGATTGTAGCAGGATTGTAGCACGATATTCTCAATCGTGCTACCAGTTTGCGCCCTTTATACATCGGCATTTGAGCCACATCGGTAGCACGATAGCAGGATTTTTCATTTAAAAAGGCTGCGTCAGCCCTATGGGCGAGACGCAGCCTCCACAACAAAAGTATGATTTATTAAAACTAAACGGTAAGTTCTTTCACTTTAGTCACCCCAGCCTTCATTGACATTCTCATCCATGTCAAACATTTTACTCTCTGGGTCACTTCCTGCCAACAGACAACAGGTGTTTTTCATCAACACCACTTCCGTTTCGGGCTTAATATATTGCTTTTTCATATTTAGTTTCATTTTCAAGTTTTACTATTTTACCTTTTAATAAACTTCTTGCCGTTCATGATATAGATACCCTTGGCAGGATTCTTCACCTCCTGACCCTGCAGGTTGTACATTACTCCATGTCCCTCTTCTGTCTTACCCTTAACATCATTGATGCCAGTAACATTACCATCAATCGTGATTTCCAGTTCACGAGATGATGATCCAGCGTAGTAGATATAGCCACGGAAGCCACCAATGCTAGCACCAGTAAGGGCATGTTTGAACTTACCACCACTAAGGATGTAAGCATTGTCACCATCTGTCAGACTCTTGGCATTGAATACAGAACGGAATAATCCTGAAGTGCCCTCAGTGAAATTAAGTACTACTCCTGAAGCAGAAGCGACAAAGTCTGTGGCAGCATCACCTGTATTGTGTAGCATATAAGCTGTGCCAGCAATCATACCTGTTGTTGTCTTTTGGAAGTTTATTTTTCCAGCACTTACATCACCATCAACTGCATAAGCAGAGAAACCGGTAGTCGTGGTAGTAGGAGTAAATGGCAATGCGATAGTTACATATTTATCAGCAGCCACATTACGAGTATATGAAACACTAGTAGCATAAATAGGCAAATTTGTAGCGAAAGTATTGGCATTATTCTGATCAACAATCTCGATATTACCTTCATAACGACTCTCACCAGCATTCCAAATCACCATATTCTTGGTGCCAGCAAGATTAGCCTTCTGAGCAGCATCCTTCACAATAAATACAGCATTAGGATTATTTGCCTCAAGAGCAACAGTAGAAGACACCTTCAGTCCAGTCAGGTCATAAGCAACCTCATCGGTCGTAGTGAGATTCTTGAAAGCAGTAGCATTGATAGTTCCTTTACCAAGAATGCTAGTGATTTTATTAGCATCAGCAGGCAACTTCATCAAACCACCACCATCGTCATCAATACTTGCCACCACATAGTAAAACTCTACTGTTTCTGCCATACCTCCACTAGCACAAGCCCAAGAAGAATGTGCATGAAGGATCTGTCCAACGGTACAATCTGTCCACTGATAAGAAGCTGTAGAGGTTTTAGCACCACCTGTAGCAGTTACATCATACTGAACTAAACCTGAAATAGACTCAGGAGTTGTATAATTGAAAGTTACCGTAACAGTACTACCCGTCTGAGTAAATGTACAGGTATAGTTAATCACCTTCCCATTAAGGCTTTCATCCATACTATTGTAGATTGTTGTTGACTGAGCATCCTCTGTGGGCTTCACTGTTGTAGTGAACTCAGGAACATTCATAGGGTCAGAGCCATTACCAGCAGCATCGGTAGCAATTACAGTAAATGTTCCTGCAGGATAGTTTGTCTCTGCGATCAGACCAGAGATTTTAACGGTAGCGTCTGCACCCTGAGTGCCTGAGCCAGAGCCGACAATAGTCTCACCTTGCTTAACTGTATAGGTCAGCGCATTGTGATTATCGGTAGCACTTACTGTCAGTGTAGCGGTGTTAGCACCAACACTTGCGACAACAGCTTTTGTCATAACAGGTGATTCTGTATCAGTGGATGCTGTTCCATAGAGATAAACATTACCAACTATAAAATTACCAGTGCCATCACCATTGCCAAAGCCGTCAGTAACGCCCTTTGCATTCTTAACAACTGTTGAAACATACTTAATTTGATAGAGACGCTCCATGCTGAGGCCATCATTCTCAATTAGGTCGGCAATATTCAGTTCGAGGGAATTCCATGTATCAGCAGTGACGTTGAACTGAGTTCCTTTCTCTATTTCATTACCATCGCCAGCAATGTTTCTGTTGATAGGAACGATTGTCAGCGTACCTGTGAAATCAGGATAGACATCTAGATGAAGTGTTGTATAGCCTGTGGCATCAATTTTGGTGAATCCAGAACCATAATAAGTGAAACCATTGAATCTAGTAGCACTTTTACCTTGAATACTAATTGCTTCAAGAATTGTAGAGCTACCCCAAGCTTCCCACCCATAACCTGTTGCGTTTGAAAGGTCAAATGATAGTATGCCTAGCTTATGACTGTCAGACACAATTGAAGGTATTGCGGGAAAAGTGCCATATTGAAGGAGCTTGAAATTTTTAATATTTTCACTATATTGGTCAGTCACATTCTTATCACTCTTTTTAGAGGTATATTTAATATAACGTGCTGTTATAGATGTTGCAAAGGCTTGTGCTATATTTGTTTCTGGATGCTGAGCAGTTCTACCTGTTTCATAGTCTGCTATCTTTGTATATTCGCTACCATCAGAGCTATACGAAAGTGTAAAAGAACTCACCCAACGATCACCAGAGAATGTAAGTGCAAAACCTTGAATCGTCTTTGATTCTAATAAATCCACGACTATGTTCATCTCGTCACTACCATCATAAAGATTGGGTTGTGCTCCCGAAGCAGTTAGAACATTAGAGACATCCGTATCTCCAATTTTTGCAGTAACACCAACCGCACCAGCTAAGTTCGTGTCTTGTGCCCAAGCTCCACTAATGGAAGCCATGAAGGCACACAAAAGTAAAAGTAATTTTTTCATAAGTCTTTTGTTTTTTAGTTTATTATAATTTTAGATTGTTCTCACTTAATCACGACTTTTTTTCCATTCTTGCCTTGCAAGCGTCCTTCGGCCGAGCGCACGATGTAGATGCCCTTCGTCGGATGAGTGACACGACGACCGTTGAGGTCATAATATACTCCATTGGCTCTTACATCTTCCTTCTTACTTCTTACATCATAGATACCAGTGGTGGCATCGAAACGCAGTTGGTTGATAAGGATGGACGACGTTCCCATATTATATAATAATAAGGTGTGCTGTCCAGCCGTCAGTGTCACTTCCGTCGTCACATCCTGCCATACACCATTGGTGGAGGGTAGGGTGGTGTCGAGTCGTTTGTTGGCTGACCCGAAGGCACCGTCGTAGATGCGGAAGTCATTGGCGGCAGTCGAACTCATGTGCAGGGTCAGGGTGTACTCTCCATCAGAGGGGAGGTTGACCTGATAGGCTGTCCAGGAACCGGAACGCCATTCTATCTGCAAGGGGATATCGCTGGATGTCTCTGTGTTGGGACGGACACGAGGTACCTCATTGTCCATGCTGGCATTGATAAAGTCTTTGGCAAGGATGGTCTCGCCAGTCATATAGTATTTCTCCTTGTCGAAGGAGGACATATAGACATAAACCTTACCCAGATCAGACAGGTCACTGCTTGACGTGTTGGTCTTGAAGATGCTCATATAAGGGAAGGATGCGGCACCTCCAGTGGGGTTCGCCATGAACCACGCATACCCCTCCACCATATCGCTGAGTTCCAGCTTCAGCAGTTTCTGCACCATCTGGTCGATCTGGAAGTCAAGGGTGATACCTGCCGCATAGGGATAGGAGTTCGTCTCCCAAGAGCAGAACTCCGTCAGGAACATCTTCGGATAATGTCCATGTGCCGTCTTGTAGTTGTCCATGAACGCCACGAGGTTCGGATATTTCGCACGGTTGGCGGTGGTCATGAGGTCATTCTCCTCCTTGTCGGTATAGAAATACTCATTGACCAGCCAGTCGACAGCCGAGTAATAGTTCATATAGGAGTGGAAGCACAGGTAGTCCACCTTCGCATCAGGTACCAGACGGAAGAACTCGTCATACCAGGCGAAGGGCTCCCATATCTTTCCACCCACATAATCACCTGTGAAGTTAAGGGCGGGGGCTACGATCTGTAGTCCGAAGTCGGCAGCAACCTGTTCCACCTTCGACCAGGCGTTGGCTGCCTGCTGGGGAGTCATTGCCGATCCACCAGCACTATATTGTAGATTAGGTTCGTTAAAGGCAAGTAAGTATTTCACCTCTCCCTGGTGTGCTGTCAGATACTGACGCAGACTGGTGTCATTAAAGTCACCATTCCAGCACATGGGGATGAAGGTCATGGTAGTGGGAGTGAAGACGGTAGAGCTTCCTGTGGGAGCGACACCCCAGTTGTAGACCCATGCGACACCTGGCGCCATCTTGGCGATAGGAGCACCGGTGAACTGCTGGTTCTTCTCATCCCAGCAAATGCCTCGCTTGGCACTGCGTTGCTGTGCCAAGACGGGGACATTTACAAACACTAATACTACTAACAAAAACCTAAAAACGTTTCTCATTACCTAACAACTACCTTCTTACCATTTATAATATATAATCCTCGGGGGAGTGTTACCAGATGAGCTTTCACATCGGAGAGACGAGCTACCTGACGGCCCAGCAGGTCGTAGACAGCATCAGCAAAAGGAGCGGCTACCTCGACAGTCTCCTGACGGACGGTCTGGATACCATCGGTATCGTCCTTCTTCTCACGCCAGAAGAACACGTTATCCATCTGGAGCTCGTCACCAGTATGGGCACCACTCATAAACCATACCAGATTACCCTTCCAAGCAGCCTGTCCACCATTATTCTGAGGATAGAGGCTGGGGAATGACTTCTTGATATAGCTATAAGGGATGTCGAAGGAGTACCACTCACCATCACGCTTGAAGTCTCCTACAACGGGAGTCTTATCGTCAAATACTGTAGAGCCGATGGTAAAGCGTGACTCAGCAAAACCTACCAGGTGATTGCAGTTGTCAGTGCCACGCATAGCGAAATGCAGATACCAGTCGCCATCCTCCAAAATTCGGAGGTCAGCACCGTCTTCAGCAAGGAAACCGCCACCAGACCAGCCCTGGGTACCTACCACCCAGTCGATCCAGCCCTGTCCCTCGATACCGAACGAGTTGACAACGGTACCGCTCTTGCTGCCATTGGTATAGGTGTTGCCGTTCCAGTTGTTAAGGGTATAGTAGCCGGCAAGGATATTCTCATCCTTCGTACCACCCTCTGTCTGCATCTGGATCGTTGCCTCAGAGACATTGAAGTTGATGAACTCCTTGTTCTCCATACTGAAATAGCTCTTGCCATCGGCATCAAGACTCTTGGTGGTGAACTCACCCAGTTCATTGACCTCAGGTTTCGTACCGTCTTTCTTGTTCCAGAAGAAGATATTATCGAAGGAGAACGAGCTGCCTGTATATTGGGTATCCATGGTGTAGAAGCAGAGCAGGTTCTCACCCACCTTCACTTTACCGTTGCCATTCTTACCCCACAGCTTACCATACTTCTTCAGCTCAGCGACAGGGATGTCAAAGGCATACCACTCACCATCGCGGTTGAAATCAGCGAAAATAGGATACTTGCTGTAAGCACCGAAGGTCAGGACAGCATCACTGTTCTCCGCACCGAAGCGTACTCGGACGGGGATGTGACCTACTGCTGCGTCAGAGCGCAGGGCGATATGCAGATAATAGGAGTCGTCAATCATCGAGAGGTCTTTCTCCGTAGCGGAGGCAATACCCATACCGTTCCAGTCTAGTTTTGTGGTAGATGTCCATGTGGAGATACCGCCTGTATAGACACCTGAAGAGTTGGCGACACCATCTTCATGACCACCGACCATCGTACCCTCCCAGGTGTAATAGTTGTTGCTTTGTGTATAGTCACGATCCTGCTTCACAAGGTCGGTCTCCTGATAGGTTCCGTCACTGGTGACCCCTTTCCATACGTCCTCAGAGAGCTGGAGGGGAATCATCTCACCCACCTGTGTTAAGTCGAAAGCCCATGTGCCGTCTTCTTTGACACTCTTATAGCCGTATTTGCCGAGGTCTGACTTGGTATCCGCATAGCTGGGAATCTCCTTGGTCTTGCTCTTATAGAAGAAGATATTGTCAAAGGACAACTCCGCGTCCGTCTTACCACCACTGATAAAGGCAATGATATTGTCGTCGAAGGCAGCAGCATCACCCTTCATCAAGGGATTGGCAAACTGCTTGAGCACCTTGACGGGGATATCGAAATAATACCACTTGCCGTCACGCTTGAAGTCGCCGACGCTCGCAAACTTGCCGTCGCTGTTGCCGACGATGAAGTTAGCGTTGCTGACAGTAATCTGATGAGAGGTATGTAACTCCTGATCGTCGCCCTTCATAGCGAAGTGCAACCAATAGGTATCGTCAATCTGAGAGAGGTCCTCGTTCTTGATATTAAAACCGAGTCCTGACCATCCCGCACTTGCCACCGTGAACATGTTGTAACCCTCAGCCCATCCGAAGGAGTTGGTCTTTCCGTCACGATTCACTGGCACATAGGTGTTCTCCCAGATATAGAGGTTGCGATTGGTGTTGTTGACATTGCAGTCTTTCACCGTAGCACCGGCAGAATACAGGTGTCCTGTGACACCCTCACTAGTGGAGATCAGCACGGCATCAGACACGTCGTTGAAGTCGAAAGTGGTCTCCCCATTCTCGTCAAGAGCCTCTGTGGCGAAACCGCTCAGCTCTGTGACATCGTCGTCCTGACTGGGTTTGTCAGGCTCCTCGGGAATATTGGTCTGCTTGTTACCACTCTCATCGGTATAGAGATACTGTGCGTCAGCGTCATCCTCTTTCTGATAGACACGCACCCAGTCCACATACATCTTTGCCTCATCACCGGCATTGGGTAATGCCGTGATACCTGAGGGGTTGTAGATATTGGTAAACGTACCACCTACGGCAAGGTTGAAGAGGAAATAGAATGGCTTCTGGAAGTAATGACCTGGTGTCATCGCATCGTCAGAGGGCGCAATATTCAGTGTGTAATAACGGGCACGGTTTTTGGGACCATTCTTGTAACCTTCCAGGTCATAATACATATAAAGGTATTGACCATCCCACTCAATGGTGAAGATATGGTAGTCACCCTCTACGGCACCAATAGCCTCAAACTTCTCCTGCGAGAACTCCTGGCTGTTCTGCTGGTGATGCTCGTTGCTGGCATCAGGACCATAGTGCAGGGTACCAGAGAAATAGCGGTCCTGCCAACCGGCATATTTACCGGTAATGGCATTAAAGTGTCCCATTTCGACAATATCTATTTCACCACAACGGGGCCATCCGTACTTGTTGATGTCGTTACCCATCATCCAATAGGCGGGCCACAGACCGTTAGCGGTCTTTGGGAACTTGATCTTAGCCTGCATGATACCATGCTTGAAGGCTGTCTTCTGGTTGGAGTTGATACGTCCGGAGGTGAAGCTCTTACCTTGATATTCCTCACGCTTGGCGGTCAGCACCAGGTTACCGTCAGCCACACTGACGTTCTCCTTGCGATAGAACTGCAGCTCCTGGTTACCACCACCAGTGCCTGACACCTCAATGTTCCAAGCCTTCTCGTCAAGGCTGGTACCATTGAACTCATCGCTCCACACAAGCTTATAGCCCTCGGGAGCACCTTCTATTGCCTGGGCAGAAGCGACAGTCGGAGAGACTGTCGCTAATACTACACCTAATAATATATTAGATAGTTTCATAAAGCACGTATTTATTTCATAATAACCTTTTTCACACCATTGGCGGTCTTCACGAGGTTCACACCGGGACGATAGTCTTTGATACGACGACCTGTCAGGTCATAGATCTCTTTTACGTCGTTGGCTGCCGCACCTGTTGCGACAGTCTGCTGAATACCTGTTGAGTTCTTTTTATAAAGGTATACACCGTCCAGTGCCAAAGCAGAGCCTTTCTGGGTAATGGTGATCTTCTTCATACCGGTATCTGGGTCAACAGCTCCAGCAGTGAATGCGGAAACGGTACCCTCATTGAACCCTACGTTAAAGATAATAGTTCCTGTAGGCTTGCTTAAGTCACACTCAAAACCATAGTCTCCGTCCGGGTCAAGAAGGTCCTTGATGGGGATATCCAGATAATACCACTTGTTGATAGTGGGGGCATTGCCGACACCAATTAAATCACCTGCAGCCTGACCAACTTCCTTGTTGACGACCAGTTTGATCTCACCACCTGTAGGACCGAAGGTGAACTTGAAGTTTTTGGTGGCTGTCTCCGCACCAATGTTCATGAAACCGATATGCAGGATATGGTCCTCTGTGATACAAGAAAGGTTGTATGGCTGGCTCTTGGCACCGAAATGACCTGCACCCCATGCATAAAGAGGAGTCATGTCCAGTTTGGCGTCACCACCCCAGGAGTTGGTATGTGTATCCTCTATATCATATAATGTGAAGAGTGTTGGATCCCAGTCAGCAGTCCAATAATAGAACTGGTTCTTCGTTCTTGTGGGATCGAGGTTCTGGTTAGACAGGATATTGCTGCCCATTGCCGTCACCTGTGCATCAGGGGCATAGATGACCACATAGTCTGTGCCCTTCGAAAAGTCAAAGCCTCCTGCCGGAGCCTCTGTAATGTACTGCGCACTTGCTGAAACGGTGGTCATCATCATGGCACCGATCATCATAGAAAACAAGTAATTCTTCTTCATAATCTTTTCAAGTTGTAGTTATTAATGTTTGTTCTATTTTTCGGTGGCAAAGGTATATAATAATATAAGGTGAAAAAAGGTCATATAACTCAAAAGGTGGACGAATGGAAAGGTTGTCGATACGTAAGTGTTTGTTATCCAACAGGATAACGAATGGGAGTATCTTAAGAAAAGTGGATGTTATATAGAGGTGTAAATAAAACAATTATCCCGGTAAACAGGGGTGTTTACCGGGATAAATATGTTGTATAACAGGTTCTTGCTTATTTCTCTGTTGGCTCGATGACCTTCCATACAAGAGCGGCAAGTGCACCACCGACGAAAGGACCAACGATGAATACCCAGAGCTGAGCCAGTGCCTTGCCTCCCTCAAAGAGAGCAGGACCGATAGAGCGTGCCGGGTTCACAGAAGTACCTGTGTAGTTGATACCTACCAAGTGAATCAGAATCAGGGCGAGACCGATGGCAAGACCAGCGAAGTTGTTGGTGGCACCATTTGTCTTGGAGGTGGCACCTAATACTACAAGCACGAAGATAAAGGTCAATACGATCTCCGCGATCAGACCGTTCATCACATTCTCAGAAGCACAGGCATTGGCACCTGTTGCCGTACCACGAGCAAGACCTGGGTCTGTGGAAACGAGGAAAGCGAGCAGGGCTGCTGCGATGATAGCACCAATCACCTGGAAGACCATGTACATACCACAGTCCTTGGAGTTCATACGACCACTGAGGAACACACCGAGTGTGATGGCTGGGTTGATGTGGCAACCAGAGATTCCACCAATAGCATAAGCCATTGCCACTACAGAGAGACCGAAGGCAATAGCCGTTCCTACTACAGATGCTGTGTCAACACCACAGTTCAGGCTGACAGCGGCACCGCAGCCTAAGAATGTCAGTACAAATGTACCTACCATTTCAGCTAAATACTTTTTCATAATGTTTTTAGTTTAAGTGATTAAATTGTCTGTTAACTAAACGCAAAAGTAGTTATTTTATTTCACACTTGCAAGCATTCTTTATAATTAATGTGTCTTTTCATGATTTTTTTCGTAACTTTGGCTTCGCCGAACTTACTTTGCACTCGGAAGAAAAAACAAACGTGTTTGTTTTGTTCTTCTCTCGTTTTTTCGTAACTTTGTCCCCGAAATTGAAACAAAGATGCATCTGGATATTTCTGACGAGCAAGTATTGGATAATGCTGGCATCCGTGTCACAGCGGTTCGCCTGTTGATATGGCGGCAGATCCGTCATGGTTTTCATGATGCCTTTAGTCTAGGCGACCTGGAGGCGAAAATGCCCACTGTCGACCGTTCTACTTTGTTTCGTACACTCACCCTGCTCACGGAGGCACATCTGTTGCATGATATTGACGACGGGACAGGGTCGCAGAAATATTGTGTATGCCATCTTGATGACACCCGGCATTGCCACGGACATGTGCATCTGACCTGCCGTAAGTGTCACCGCACCTATTGCCTTACCAACATACGCATCCCATCGGTGCCGCTACCGGAAGGTTTTGAGATTGAGGAAGCGGAGTATGTCGTAAAGGGTATCTGTACGGAATGCAGGAAACATTCTTAAATGAAGGAACAAAAATAATATCTTATAAATTTCAGAAAATGAACAAACTACTAAACTACGTGGCAGCGCTGTTGATGCTGCCAGTCGCCGTGGAGGCGCAAGACTACTCAAAGTATTATCAAAATCTCCCTGTTGAGGTCAAGCAGGTCAGCCGTCCTGTTATTCCCGCCAATGAGATCAACCTCAAGGACGTGGGGGGCATTGGTGACGGAGTGACCCTGAATACTGAGGCTTTCAGCAAGGGTATCAGCAAGCTGAACAAGTTGGGAGGTGGACGACTGAATATCCCGGAGGGGGTATGGCTCACCGGTCCCATCTCGCTGAAGGACAATATCGAGTTGCATCTCGATAAGAACGCCCTTATTCTCTTCTCTTCAGACAAGTCGCTGTATGTCAATCCCGAGGCAAAGGCAGGCAGTCGTGTTTATCCCTGCATCCGTGCCTCTAAGCGTAAGAATATCGCTATCACTGGTGAGGGAATCATCGACGGCAACGGTGAGCACTGGCGTCCCGTCAAGCGTGGTAAGGTGAGTGACGTGGAGTGGAATGTCTTCAAGAAGGTGATCGGTGGCGTGGAGCAATCCAACGGTACCCTCTTCTATCCTTGGAACACAAAGAACGCTGCGGCTAATATCGCAGACACCCCCGAGGCACAGGAGAAGATGCGTAATGACATCATCCGCTTTACCGATTGTGAGAACGTGCTTATCCAAGGAGTCACCGTACAGAACTCCCCCCGTTTCCATGTTCATCCTTGCTATTCCAAGAATGTCATCGTGGATGGTGTCACCGTGCGCTGTCCATGGAATGCGCAGAATGGTGATGCCATCGACTTCAGTGATGTCAATATCGGACTGATTGTCAACAGTACGGTGGATGCCGGTGATGATGGTATCTGCATGAAGGGTGGCAATATAAAGCCTGCCTCTCCCGCCAATGGCTGTGAGGATATCGTCATTCAGGACAATACCGTTTTCCATGCCCATGGTGGTTTTGTGCTGGGCAGTGAGACCATTAGCGGTATGCGCCGTATCATCGTCCGCCATAACCGTTTCGCAGGCACAGACACCGGTCTCCGTTTCAAGAGCGGTATGAGTCGCGGCGGCAAGACGGAGAAGCTGTTTATCTCCGATATCATGATGACAGATATCAAGGACGAGGCTATCATCTTCCAGTGTGACTATGTAGACCGTCCTGCTGGCAGTGACCCCAACAAGGTGCCCACCTTCACAGAGGAGCAAAAGAAGAAGGCTCCCTATTTCCAGGACATCCATATCTCGAATGTCATCTGTCATGGAGCCTCCACGGGTATCGAGGCAAGTGGTATCCTCGGTCTCGACAATGTGCGTGACATCGATATCGAGAACACCACCATTGTCTATACCAATACCGACAAGAAGATTGACGAGAAGACAGCAAAGCTCAATCTCAAGAACGTCAATCTGGTGAAGATGCCATAACCGTCACTCCACCGCCGCTTTCAGTATCTCGCTGAGGGTGGGATGGATATGTATCATATCACGTAATTCTGAGAGTGTAGTGTCCTTGCACATGAGGGCACTACACTCTTGTATAAGGTCAGCGGCATGGGCACCATAGGCATGACAGCCGATGATACGGTCGTCCTGGTCGGCAAAGAGTTTCAGCATTCCCTCCGTCTCATTCATCGCCTGTGCCTTTCCGTTGGCACGCCAGAATGCCTTCTTGCAGACATACTCCCTGCCATCTGCCTTCAGCTGGTCTTCTGATGGTCCCACACAGGCAGCCTCAGGCTCGGTGAAGATAGCGGCAGGCATGATGTCGAAGCGGATACCGTCTTTCTTTCCGATGATGTGGTTGACGGCACGTACCGCCTGCATCTCTGCGGCATGGGCAAGCATCTGCCTGCCATTGACATCACCAATGGCGTAGATACCTTTGACCGTTGTCTCAAAGTTGTCATTAACAGTGATCCCTTTCCGCCCGTCATACTCAAAACCAGCCTTCTGGAAATCATCACCGACATTCGGCTGACGACCTGTCGCCATCAGGATCACTTCAGCATCAATCTCCTTGAGCGACTGCACGGCAGTTTTCATCTGGAACCTGATACCCCGCTTCTCAAGAAGTTTACGCAGCCGCTTGGCAATATCGCTGTCCACCATCGGCAAGCACTCCTTGAGATACTCGATGACCATGACCTCTGAACCGAAGCGGTTGAAGACGCTGGCGAACTCCATGCCGATAACACCGGCACCGATGATGGCAAGACGCTGTGGCAAGGTAGTACGCTGCAACAGTTCTGTGGAAGTGACAAGACGCGGGTCACCGATATCCGGCAAGGGCAGCAACTTGGCACTGCTTCCCGTGGCAATGATGATGTGGGGGGCAGTAATAGTCTCAGTAGCAGCGGTGGCATCGCTACATACTTCCACGGTCTGTGCGTCCAGGAAGGAGGCACGCCCCCTGACGAGTGTGATTCCCGGGGCACTGAGAATCTGCTCCACCCCACTGCGCAGCAGACTGACCACCTGCTGCTGACGCTCGACGGCATCAGCAAAAGAGGTGGCATGCACATACGTCTTTGTTGGGATACAGCCACGGTTGAGGCAGGTACCTCCTACCTCATCTTTCTCGATAATCACCACATGCAGTCCTTGCTTGGCGGCATATTCAGCGGCGCGGTAACCACCAGGTCCCGCGCCGATGATAATCAGGTCAGTTGTTGTCATGGATCATTTGTTTAT
>JAEEGH010001309.1_pt1 | contig 72543 bp, 59 predicted proteins | sample 9134181 | NCBI WGS metagenome assembly JAEEGH01 (sample SAMN16246544, study PRJNA631951) | gut metagenome | biome: gut microbiome; feature: rumen; material: DP-attached | host: Bos | place: Iran: Karaj | collected 2018-10 | reverse complement strand
TCCAGGTGTTGCGGTCGCACATCCTGATTCTCGGGTTCACCTTCAAGGAGAACTGTCCCGATGTGCGCAACACCAAGGTCATCGACATCTACCGTGCCTTGAAGGAATACAATGTGGAAATTACGGTCTATGACCCGTGGGCGAACCCCGATATCGTACGCAAGGAGTATGGCATCGAGGTGGTGAACGAGCTGCCGACGGAGAAATTTGACGCGGCTATCGCGGCTGTGGCGCACAGGAAGTTCGAGGGTCTCGACGTCGCCGCCTTGTTGAAGCCCGCACATGTCATTTTCGACGTGAAGGGCACACTGGAGCGGGGAATTGTGGACGGAAGGTTGTAACGGTTAACGGTTAAAGGTTCGCTATAACAGCTAACTACAAAGTGTCGGCATGGGACTGAAACGGAAATTATCCTCGATAGGGAGTGCGAACGCCAAAACGCTGACGAAGAACTTCTCGGCGTTGGCGGTGCTGCAGGCGATGCGGTACCTCATCCCGTTCATCGTGCTGCCGTACGTGACCCCCATCATCGGGGCGGAGCATTACGGCGAAATCGCTATCGCATACGCCATCGCGTTGATTTTCCAGACTATAGTCAACTTCAGCTTCGACTTCATCGGGGCCCGCGATGTCGCCCGCAACCGCGAGGACATGGACAAGGTGTCCGACATCGTGTCCACCATTCTGTGTGCCCGTGTCGTCCTCTATTTGGTGGCGTTCCTGATTCTCGGGGGCATTGTCCTGGCAGTCCCGAAGTTCAGGGAAATATGGCTGCTGATCCTGATTTCCGTCCTCACGGCTTTCTTCTCGATGAACGTGTCGGAATGGTTTTTCCAGGGCATTGAGAAGATGGAGCACATCACCATTGTGAATGTGATCTCGCGGGTGGTCTTTTTGGCGCTCATCTTTTTGTTTATCAAGGAACGCGAGGATTATCTGCTTTACCCGCTCTTCAACATGGTCGGCTTTGTGATCGCTTCCCTGTATTCCATCGTGATGATTACGCGGAAATACAAATGCCAACTGAAGGTGCCTGCGCTTTCGAAGATTCTGAATAGTTTCAAAATCGGCAAGGATCTGTTTGTCAATCAAGTGTGTATGAGTTTCTGTGTCAATTTGCCCAATATCCTGCTGGGAACGATTTCCGGCTCGACGGCTGCGGGACTTTACGATGCCGCCGGCAAATTGCACAATGCGGGCAAGCACACCATCGATGTGCTGAACCGCACGTTTTTCCCGTTCCTGTCGCGCCGCATGGACAAGCACAACAGTTACCGTCACATCAATTTCGCGTTCTCGCTGCTGTTGGCGTTGCTGTTGTTCGCTTTTGCGCCGTTCTTGATCCGCCTGCTCTTTTCCGAGGAATTCTTGCCCGCGATTCCCTTGTTGCGGATACTTTCCGTTTCAGTCTTTTTCACGGGTATCAGCAGTGCTTACGGTGTGAATTATCTGCTGCTGGTCGGGAAGGAGAAACTTTTGCGGAACATCACCCTGACGGTCACCCTGATAGGGGTCGTGCTGTTTGTCGTGATGACCTATATGTTCAACACTACCGGAGCGGCGGTGGCCGTGGTCTTGGTCAACGCCGGTTTCGCGATATCCTATTTCATTGCGGCACGCCGCTGCCCGTCCCCTAATGAACAAATTAAGTCATGAGTATAGCTCTCGTTGTTTTGATCTCTGTCGCTGTGTTGGTTTTCACGGCGATAAAAACTGACCGATTGTCGGCAGTGCTGCTGTCGTTGGCATTTTTGTTGCGACTGCTGGTTTTCATTGCCGACTATTACCATCTGGCGCCCATCCCGTTCTCCGGGAGTGACACGGAGGATTTCCATGTCGCCACGCTCGCGTACGTTGCTGGCGACGGGCCGATAAAAACCAACTACACTTACGTCTTGGCGTTCTTTTACCGGATTTTCGGCGCCGGCGGCCGGATGATGGCCCAGTTCTTCAATGTTTTGCTGTCGTATGGGACGGTCGTGTTGCTGTATGCCACCCTTCGTTGGCTGAAAGTGAACCGCAAGTTGATTTTGGCTGCGGTCGCTGTCCTTTCCTTTATGCCCGCAATAGTTTGTCTGTCAAGTGTTTTGCTGCGCGAGGCATGGGTGCAGTTCTTCCTGATGCTTTCGGCGTGTGTCTTTATCCATTGGTATAAGAGGGGTGGAGTGGGGGCCGTCGCGTTGTGTCTGGCTGCCACCTACGCCTCCATGATCATGCATGCCGGAAGTGTGGGCGCGCTGCCCATCTATGTGCTGGGCTTTTTGTTCCTGCGCACATGGAAGACGGAAGGCGTCAAACCGTATCTCTTCACGGTCGTCGTCATCGCCTTTTTCCTGGCGCTGCTTCCGATCTTCCCGGAACTGCTGCTGGCCAAGTTCGCCAGTGCCCTTTCGAACTTGCTGCTCATCCTGACACACGGTCACGGCGGCGTCTTCGACCTCGGTTCAGCGGCCGAGAACGGTGCTTTCGACATCAAACCGGTGGAGTCCGGGTCTGCTTACCTGTTGTGGATGAGGTATTTGTCCTTCCCGGTGAAAATGCTGCTGTCGCCGTTGAAGATGATCTACCTGCTCATTTCTCCGATGCCGTGGGATTGGCGGAACCTCACAGATGCGATGGTTTTCTTCGCCGACAGCTTAGTCTATCTGATACTGGCGGTCATGATGTTCCGGCGTCCGTTGCTGACTAAAACCTCGCAGGCGAAACGGTTCCTGATATACGTGATATTCTCGTTGACGTTCGTGTTTGCCGTGGGCACTTTCAGTGTGGGAACGGCGATTCGTCATCGTGCCAAGTATGTGGCCGTCATGATGTTGGCCGCCGCTGCTTCCAAAACCCCGATTGAGAAGCAGATTTTAATCCCTGAAAAGAAGAAAGAAGAATGAACGGAAGAGCCTTTTTTGAGAAATTCGACGGTCTGATTCGCTTTTGGGCAAAGATGGTGTCGTTGTTGCCAGGGCGTCTCGTCGCCTGGAAGTTCCATCGTTGTAACGGCCGGGGAGGTGTCGCGGTGCTGAGACGCTACGTGTTCCTGAAGGCGTCCGCAAAAAAAGTGGGCAAAAACGTTTGCGTGATGGATCATGTGTATCTGCACCATTGGAAAAACCTGGAGGTCGGCGACAATGTCTCCATCCACGAGCAGTGCAACATCAACGCGTATGGCGGTGTGCGCATCGGCGACAACGTCTCTATCGCGCATGGGACTTCCATTGTGAGTTTCAACCATACGTGGGCTGACGAGAATGTGCCCATCAAGTACAACCCTTCGGAACCGCTGCCCGTGGTCATCGGCAACGATGTGTGGGTCGGTTGCGGCGTGCGCATCCTCGGCGGCGTGACCATCGGCGACCGTTCGGTGATTGCCGCCGGAGCCGTGGTGACCCGCGACTGCGAGCCCAACGCCGTGTATGCCGGCGTGCCCGCGCGACTGGTGAAACGTATCTGAACTTTTTGTAATCCAATGTCTAACAATATGAACGTCCTGATCTTGGCGAACAGCATCGTCGGTCTTTTCTCTTTTCGCAAAGAGGTTGTTGGCGCGTTGGTGGCGGAAGGCTACCGCGTGTGGATCGCCTGTCCGCGGGAGGAGGGCGAGAAGTCGGATTATTTCCGAAACTTGGGTTGTGAGTTGGTGGACACGCCGGTGGATCGCCGGGGCACGAACCCGTTCCGCGATTTCGGGCTGTTTCGGCAATACCGGCGTCTGATCCGACAGGTAAAGCCCGTCGCGGTGCTGACCTACACCATCAAGCCGAATGTTTACGGCGGGGTGGCGGCACGCTGGGCGCATGTCCCGCAGTTGGCGAATATCACGGGTTTAGGCACGGCTGTCGAGAATCCGGGCCTGTTGAGCAAAATCACGGTCGCGATGTACCGTTTCGGCCTGAAACGAGCGAAAACGGTTTTCTACCAGAACACCTCGATACAGACGTTTTGCCGGAAAAATAAAATCGGTAGCCGCGGGGTGTTGCTGCCGGGAAGCGGTGTGAATCTCGAATGGCACGCATTGCAGCCGTATCCGCCGCAAGAGAGTCCGGTGCGCTTCCTATTCATCAGCCGTGTGATGCGCGACAAGGGCATTGAGGAGCTGCTGGCGGCCGCCGAGGCTGTCAGGAAGAAATATCCGCAGGCCGAGTTTCACATTCTCGGTCCGTGCGAGGACGGGTACGAGGCGCGGTTGCGCGAATTTTGCGACAGGGGAGTGGTGATATGGCACGGCAGCGTGCCTGATGTGCGTCCGTACATGCGCGAGGCCTGGTGCACGGTGCATCCCTCTTATCACGAAGGCATGGCCAACGTGCTGTTGGAGTCGGCGGCGGCGGGCAGACCGGTGATCACCACCGACGTTCCCGGCTGTCGGGAAGCGGTTGACGAGGGTGTCAGCGGACTTTTGTGCCCCGCGAAAGATGCCGGCGCGCTCGCGGATGCCGTGGAGCGTTTCATCCTTATGCCTTACGACGAAAAAGTGCGGATGGGCCTTGCGGGGCGCGAGAAGGTGCAGCGCGAATTCGACCGCGGGATTGTCGTGAAAGCATACTTGGCGGCTTTGTCGGAGAATTAATCGAATTTTGAGGAAGGAAAGATGTATAAACGGTATTTGAAGCGGATTTTGGACCTGTTTTTGGCCTTCGTCGCCTTGGTGCTGGTCGGCTGGCTGCTGTTGCTGGCGGCTTTGTTCCTGCATTTCGCGAACAAAGGCGCGGGGGCGTTCTTCTTGCAGGAGCGGCCCGGCAAGGACGGCAGAATCTTCAAGATCATCAAGTTCAAGACGATGACGGACGAACGGGATGCGGACGGTAATCTGCTGCCCGACGCGCAGCGGCTGACGAAGGTGGGGAGAATCGTGCGTTCCACCTCTCTCGACGAACTGCCGCAGTTGCTGAACGTGTTGAAGGGCGATATGTCGCTCATCGGACCGCGTCCGCTGTTGGTGCAGTACTTGCCACTTTACTCTCCCGAACAGGCGCGTCGCCATGAAGTTCGCCCCGGCATCACCGGCTGGGCGCAGGTTCACGGGAGAAACGCCATCACCTGGCAGGAAAAATTCAAACTCGACGTTTGGTACGTCGATCATTGCACGTTTGCGACCGATTTGAAAGTGATTTGGCTTACTGTCGTGAATGTGCTGAAACGTAAGGATATCAACTCCAGCACTTCTGCCACGATGGAGTTTTTTACAGGAAATAATTGAGAATCATGTATTTATACGGAGCAAGTGGACACGGGAAGGTCATCCGGGACATTTTGAACGCTCAAGGTGTTCGCGTGGATGCTTTTGTGGATGACAACCCGCAGCTATCGCAAGTTGACGAAACCCCGGTGCGGCATCAGTCGGAGGGACTTTCGCCGATGATTGTCAGCATAGGGGTCAATGAGATCAGGAAAAGGGTCGCTGAGCGGCTGGATTGTCGGTTCGGAGTCGCCATTCATCCTTCCGCCGTGGTTTCGCCGTCGGCGGAAATAGGGGAGGGCACCGTGGTGATGCCGGGGGCGATCATCAATGCGGGCGCGGTAATCGGCCGTCATTGCATCATCAATACCGGCGCGTCCATCGACCATGAGTGTGTGGTCGGGGATTATTGCCATGTGGCGCCCCATGCCTCGTTGTGCGGACAAGTGCGCCTCGGGGAAGGGACGTTGGTGGGCGTGGGCGCTTCCATCATTCCTTGCGTCTCGGTGGGCGAATGGAGCGTCATCGGCGCCGGTGCCGCCGTGACTCAGTCGTTGCCCGCACATTGCACCGCCGTGGGCGTCCCCGCAAAAGTGATTAAAAACAAAGTCTAAGTCATAGTTTAAGTCTAAGTTATAGTTTAAGTCTAAGTCATAGTCTAAGTCTAAGTATTAAGTTTAAGTAAAAAAATATGCCAGCAGGAAAACGTATTTTGCTCTGCCTTGCGCACATGAGTGAATCAGGGTTGGAGCAGCAGTATATCAAGGAGGCGTTCGACACCAACTGGGTCGTGCCCCTCGGTCCGAATGTGGACGGTTTTGAAAAGGATTTGGAGGCGTTTGTCGGGCAGGAAAAGCGGGTTGTGGCCCTCTCTTCCGGCACCGCCGCCGTGCATCTCGCGTTGGTCGCCTGCGGAGTGCAGGCCGGCGATGAGGTGATGGTGCAGTCGTTCACTTTCTGCGCTTCGTCAAATCCGGTGACTTACCTCGGCGCAATCCCGGTGTTCGTGGATTCGGAATCCGATTCCTGGAACATGGATCCCCTTCTGTTGGAGAAAGCCATCGAGGACAGAATCCGGGTCACGGGACGGAAGCCGAAAGCGATCATCCCGGTGGCCCTTTACGGAATGCCGTACAATATCGTGGAAATCATGCGGGTTGCCGACAAATTCGGGATTCCGGTGATTGAAGATGCGGCCGAGGGCTTCGGATCCCGTTTCAGCGGGCAGGTGCTGGGCACGTTCGGCAAGTATGGCGTTCTGAGTTTCAACGGCAACAAGATGATCACCACGTCCGGTGGCGGCGCTCTGGTCTGCCCTGATGAGCCGTCGAAGCGCAACATCATGTTCTACGCCACGCAGGCGCGGGAATCGTTCCCGTATTACCAGCATGAGCAGATTGGATTCAACTACCGCATGAGCAACATCTGTGCCGGCATCGGTCGTGGACAGATGACCATCGCGAACGACCATATCGCCCATCACCAGCGGCTTTGCAAGTTGTACGAAGAACTCCTGGCCGATGTGGAGGGCGTCAGCGTGCATGGCAATCCTTCTGCGGAATACGACAGCAATTTCTGGCTGATTACCATCCTGCTCGATCCGTCGCTGCATGTTTCCGGCGAGGAGAACGCCTACCAGACGTCGGTCACGGCTGCTGTGGGCGGTGCGGGAAGCGTGCTGCATGTCTCGGAGTGCCCGCATACGGACTGCGAGCCGAACCGGAATGTGGAAGCCATGCGTATGTGGCTGGACAAGAACAACATAGAATCCCGTCCGTTGTGGAAGCCGATGCACCGTCAGCCGGTCTTCCAACAATGCCCCGCCTACGTGAACGGCGTTTCGGAATTCCTCTTCCAACGGGGGCTTTGTCTCCCCAGCGGTCCCTGCGTGTCGGAAGATGACGTGCGGTATATCGTCTCTTGCATCAAAACTGCCTTCACAGTCTAAGTTATAGTCTAAGTCTAAGTTATAGTCTAAGTCTAAGTTATAGTCTAAGTCTAAGTTATAGTCTAAGTCTAAGTTATAGTCAAATGGCTGGAATCTTACACAAAATAGTGAGGAAACTGTCGAATTTTATCGATTCGAAGGTTATTTTTGTGACCGATTGTCTCCTTTCCGTCACGTCATCTTTGTTTGCGCTGCTTGCGTTGGGCTTTGTGCGGGGCTCCCTCTATCAGTCGGGGCGGTTTGCACTGCTTTGGATTCCCTCGGCGTTTGTGGCCACGATAATCGCTATGCTGGTCTTCAAGGGGCACAAGCTCATCATTCGGCATCTTTCCCCGAAGGATATGATGTGTTTTGTCAAGGAAACGGTCCTGAAGATCCTGTTGATGACGTTGGTGATGCTGGTGTATTACCATACGATCTATACGGGTGTGTTGATTGCGTTGGGTGCCGATTTCCTGTTCACCCTCTTCCTGTTGGTGTTCGTGCGGGTCGTAATGGTGGCGGGCTATCAGCTGTATTTGACGAAGCGTCGGGAGGATAAGCTGACGCAGCGGGTGCTTGTGTATGGCGTTTCCGACAAATCCACGGCGACGGTGGTGCGTTTCCAGAACTCGCCGAATCACAAGATCATCGGTTTCCTGTCGAAACGTCCGCAACCGCAAAATCTTTTGCTTGCCAATCTGCCGGTGTTCACCTACAAGGATGAAGAACAACTGGCTCGTCTTATTCACGAATACAGCATCGACGCCATCCTCTTCACCACCGATGCCGATGCCCGGCGGGAACGTGACGGGGTGTTGAAACAATGTCTCGACAACCATGTGCGACCGCTTATCATTCCGGCAATCAATGAGTTGAACGGCGGAGAACTGCATTCGAATATCCGAAAGGTTAAAATCGAGGACCTTCTCGGACGTGACGAAATCGTCATCTCCATGGAGGCGGTGATGGCCAATTTCAAGGACAAAGTGGTGATGGTGACCGGTGCGGCCGGCTCCATCGGGTCGGAACTGTGCCGTCAGCTGGCCGGTTTCGGGGTCAAGAAGCTGGTGCTGTTCGACAATGCGGAGACCCCGATGCACAACATCCGTCTTGAGTTGGAGGAGAAATTCCCCGAATTGTCGTTTGTCCCCATCATCGGGGATGTGCGGCAGCCCCCGCGTCTCGATTTCGCTTTCCGCAAACACCATCCTCAGGTCGTGTTCCATGCCGCCGCCTACAAGCATGTCCCTTTGATGGAGGAGAACCCCTGCGAAGCCATGCTGGTGAATGTTTTCGGCACGCACAATGTCGCGGACAAATGTGTTGAGTATGATGTGGAGAAGATGGTGATGATTTCCACCGACAAGGCGGTGAATCCCACCAATGTGATGGGCTGCACCAAGCGCATCGCCGAGATTTACGTGCAGGCGCTGGGTCTTGCCATCGAGCGCGGCGAAATGAAGGGGAAGACCACCTTTGTGACCACGCGTTTCGGCAACGTGCTGGGTTCCAACGGCTCCGTCATCCCGCGTTTCCGCGAACAAATAGAAAAGGGTGGTCCTCTTACGGTCACCCATCCGGATATCACCCGCTTTTTCATGACCATTCCCGAAGCGTGCCGACTGGTGATGGAAGCCGCGACTTTCAGCACGGGCACCCAGATTTTCGTCTTCGATATGGGTGAACCTGTGAAAATCGACAATCTGGCCAAGCGTATGATTGCTTTGGCTGGACTCAGGGTGGGGGAGGACATAAAGATCGAATACACCGGTTTGCGGCCGGGCGAGAAACTTTACGAAGAGGTCCTTTCCAACAGCGAGAACACAATGGTGACCTCCCACGATCGCATTTTCGTGGCCAAGGTTCGGGAATATTCCTACCCGGAGGCGCTGAAAAGCATCAAAGAGATGGAAGATCTGTCAGTCGTGGTGAATATTCCGGACATGGTCAAGAAAATGAAAGCCTTCGTGCCGGAATTCATCAGTCGCAATTCCGTGTTTGAACAATACGACAACGTGAAGGCTTAAGCCAAGCACGCGATTTCCCTTTTTTTAGTTGCAAATACTCTTCCTCCGCGGATTTTCGTGGGGACTGGGCCGTTATGCCTGTTGCTGTTGAGGAATTACAGGCATAATGCAATGAGTTTTGGAAGGAAAACAAGCAGTCCGACGACAGCAGCCGTGATGGCGTTCACCAACACGGCCGCGGCAGACAAATCTTTGACCTTCTTGATACGCTCGTCTTGCTCGGGACAAACTACGTCGGAAAGATCCTCGATGGCGGAGTTGAAGATCTCGCCGCAGAACACCAGCCCGATGGCAAACGCGACGGCCACCCACTCCAAAACCGACAATTTGAGCAGTATGCCAGCCACCACAACGCAGATTGTCGTGAAGAGGTGAATCCGGCTGTTATGCTCCTCTTTGAAGAGCACGCGCAGCCCGTTGAAAGCGTAAGTGAAGCTTTTAAGCCTCTTGGCAATTGAAAATTTCTCCTGTTCTTTCATTTTTTTCGGGTTTCAGCCAAAGAAATTTGTCGTTATTCGTACTTCAGATATTGGTTGTACTCGAATTCCCCGCTTTTTTCATTCCACTCCAGTTTGTGGATATCCCAGTTCCGGCCCGACGCCGGCTTCTCGAGCTTTTGGGCGATGATGACTTTCTCGCCATCGGTGCGCACATTGATCATCCCATATACCGTCACCGTTCTCTCCCCTTTTTTCGTGGATTTGGACTTCTGCAACTCCACGAACTCCTTGCTTGACCGGGCCAGCTCCGTTGAGAAGATCAGCGAGCGTTCCCCGCGGCTGTGCTTGCCGATCGTGCCCAGCGTATCGGGACGTGGGTGCACATGTGGCTCTTCGTCGCCGCTGGAAATCACCGTGACGATCGGATTGAGCACGCGCAGAAATTCGCTCGTGAAATCGGCACTGCCGTGGTGACACGATTTGGCGATGTCCACCTCCAATGCTTTTCTGGCTTTGAGAACGGCTTCCTCCAACTGTGATTCCAACTCTTTCCGCTTGGAGGCGCTGAGGCTTTTTTTCTTCAGTTGGGACTTGATATCGGCTATGTCGATGCCGGAGTAATGCTGAATCAGGTAGTATTCGGATTCTGTGTTGAGGTCCCCGCCCAAAAGGAGTCTCAGATGTCCGATGGTCAGTTTGATGACCACGGAGTGCCCGTTTTTGGTTTTCCCCTTATCGCTTCCGAACACCGGCAGGGCGTCTTTCCCGTTGATTTTTTCCGCCACAGGTCCCATGATTTCCATCTTCATCTCATTATCTTCATAAATGGAAGCAAATCCCGAACGTAAAGCCTGTTTGGGCGCAGTTGATTTGTCCATGATTTTGATAAAATCCCCGCGTTTGACGGAATTTGCAAGTCGCTTCTGGTAATCCTCGTGGGTGTCGCACAAATCCGTGATGTATTTGTGACCGTTGTTTTCCACCACCGTGCCCAAGGAGTCGAGGGCGGTTCCGCTCGCCTCGATCATCCCGTTGTGGTAGATCTTGTCGATATGAATCTTCTGGGCCGTCTTATCCGAATTGTCAAAGACATGCTTGAAGCCTTTGTAGTGGTCTGCATCCGGATGTGAAACAACAACCGTGAAGGGTGGCGGAGGTGTTTTCGACGTCTTCAGGTTGAAACGCCATTTCAGGAAACGGTACATGTTGTCAGACTCACCGGCATCAATGAGGAAATGCTGGTCATCGGGCGTGACAATGTGGCATCCGTCCCCTTGGCCCACATCGATAAAGTTCACTTCCAGGATTCTCTCGGCTTGCATGTCCGATTCCTTGATGTAACCATCTGCATTACGGCATCTGACCTTGATATACTCCACCTCTTTCTTGTTTTCGACAACCGTTTGCCGGACATAGTCGTTTTTGACGATATATGGTTTGATGTAGTCGCCGAACAGCAGCTCTTTGATGAAGCTGACCTGGGTTTTCCCTGTTTTGGCATTGGTCTTGATGTCTTGCAATTTTATGGAGGGATACACCGCGTATCCCGTTCTCAATATTGTGGCCATAATGTTCGATTTTTAGGTTAATAAATGGATAATAACAATCGGCAAAACTACAAAAAAAATGTAAAAGCCAAGCTTAGGATTTTCTATTGTACGGCTACCGCATCATCGACGATCTCATCTCTGGCATGCAGATTTACATGCAAGAGCGTGGCATTGAACATCTTGAAGACATCGTGAGCGAGCCGTCTTTTGCGTCGGCTGTCACCTCTGCCGCCTGATCTGTCCTGTGGGGACCATCGGGTTATCGAAACGGATGGAGAAAAAGTAAAAAACACCTACAAATCCAGCCCCTACTAATGCGGTCTAACGACTGAAGCGCCGGAAGCAGGGCAGTTGATGACCGGATGGCAATCCTCGGAAACACCCCCGTTGTTGTGTGTACTGCGATAGGCTTCCAACCGTTGATTCAGCAAGTCGAGAAGCGCCTGGGGTTTCATCGACAAGCGATAGGTGGGGATGCCCTCTTGAGCGCCGATGAGCATCTTGTTCATTTGGCGGACTGCATTCCCAGCACTATGGGCATTTTCCAACTTTTGCGCTTCAGCATTTTCTTTATAGCGAATTCCTATCAACTGTTTGGTGATATTCGTGAAGAAGAACTCATCCACATCTGAAAAGGGAATCTCCCAACTTTTCAAGCTGTTCATGATCACTTTGTCGTCTGTCACCTCTAAAAACGGTATTTTTTTGTTTTTTTCTTTCCACCACGGAATAAAAAGATAGAGTCCGAATCCCAAGCAAAAGAGTTCAATCAGCCATGGTGTCCATCTGACACCTCCATCGTTAGTCAGTATTGCCAGCACGTTGATTAGTATTTCAGAGATTCCGGCAACAACAAAACAAATGGCGGCGATAATGGGGCCTCTCCCCAAAGAATGGTAAATCTTGACGTTTTCCATGTTATTAGATGTTTAGCGTTATTTATCGTGAAGATGCGCGGTAAAACTCCCACGTGTCGCGGTGGCCGTCGCGGTAGGTGAAGCTCCACTGCAGTTTCTTCTCCGTCAGCGTGTCAAGGTGGAACTTGTACTCGTAATCGATACTGCCACTGACGACCTTGATGATTTCCTGCGCAAGCTCTGCTTCGGGCACGCCATCAACCACTTCCATTCGGAAACTCTCCTTGATGCCGGCGAAGTAGAAATCCTCTCCGTCCAGACGCCACTTGCTGGGGCTGACGTAGTTGAACACATACGTCTCTTTCTTGCCATTCTGCAAGGTGGCGATATAGACTTGCCGGGCGGAGTCGAGGGCGGTGCCGTCGGGGTGGAAGTCCATCATGCCGGTCTCGTACACGTCGAGGTGCGCGCCGTTGAGGTCATAGTTGAAGGCGTGCTCGTAAGTGTAGTGGCCGGGCACTTGGGCGGAAGAGGTGTTCTGCGCCATACAGCAGGAAGCCGCGGCGACCAGGAACGCCACAACCGCAAAAATCGCTGTAAACAAACGTCTTAGTTGGTTCATACTTGTCAGAATTTCGCCATAAACTTCGCGCTTTCCACCACGAATCGTTCGTGGATGCCTTCGCCAACGAGCGTTTCGCCTTCGAAGCATTTCACGGAGAAGACCAGGCGGCGGCGGTCCACCTCGGTGAGTTCGGCCTCGCAGCGGATGGTCGCGCCCACGGGACTGGCTTTCAAGTGCTTGATGTTGACGGCGATGCCGACGGTGGTGTTGCCCTCGCCGATTTTGTCGCACACGGCCATCAGGCAGGTTTTCTCCATCAGGGCAATCATCGCGGGGGTGGCGAACACCTCCAGTGCGCCGGAGCCATAGACCGCGGCGGTGTCTTTGTGCTCCACCACCAGCTGTTCGCTGTGGCGGAGACCATTCAAGTTATCGAATTCATTCATACTATTTATTTTGACTATTGACTATGTTTATTGCCTGTTGCCTATTGCCTATTGGCAGAAGTAATTGCTTAACCATCAATCAAAAAACATCCAGAAATAAAACCAAATAATAATAAATACCAAAGCAAGGAGAATGTAGCATGCCGATATTAAAAGAGTGCTGATTTTCTTGAACTTAAACTCATGGATCATATTCCAAAGATTCAACGGAAATCCCAAGAATATCATCACCAGAAAATTGAAAAATCCAAACACAAAACAAAAATCGAACATGGGCAGAGAAAAGTATGGAACTTCACCAATGGGCATATTCCCGTACATGCGATATGCCTGCAGGAGGGTGAGGAGAAGGGATATATACCACCCCATCATCAAAACCCAGGTGATGACCATCAGGACTTTCAGAATAACGCGTAAAGTGTTGTTCATCGAAAAAAATTCAGACGAAATGTAAACGAGATGAGTTGAGAATTATTGTGCTATCGCCCTCCCCAGCGCTTCCGCTTCCTTCATCGCTTTCGTGCCCCGAACGCCACCCTTCTCTTTTGCGCCGCGCACGAGTACGTGGCCCGCGTCTTCGATGTGGAAGAAGTTGAGACAAAGTTGGTATTGGGTGAGGATACTGTCGAAAAGGTCGGTGTTTCCGTTATTGCGCGGGCTACCGGAAAGGATTAAAATATTCATATCAAAGATGTTTTATTTAATGTCATAGGTTTGTTTAATGTCCACCATTTCAATTCCAACAAGAAAGCAATCATATCGTTTTCAAAACTCTTTTTGACCTTGTCCTGATGAAATGTCCCTCCTGAATGGCGGCGAAGGTCGCGACAACAGCTATGATGACCATTGGCACGACAGATTCCAGAAACACGGTCAATGGAACTCCGATGAAAAGCAGAAGACCAGCCGCTTTGTTGGCGATGGTGTGCGGAAAACGACATTTCTTGTACATCACTATGGCGGAAATCTGATTGATGACTTTGATGACGATGATTGCCGCGCCCCAGAACCAAAGCCAATGGGGAAGTGCCAAGACTGGGATCAGCTTTATGCAGCAGCCGACCACAAACGCCAAATCTGCAAGACTATCTAACAGCGCTCCTGTTTTGCTTTCGCAGTGGAGTTCCCTTGCCAAGAAACCATCTACCATATCGCTCAGTCCACAGACGAAATATATTAGCCAAAAGGCAACACCTCCAACATCGGAAAAGAGGAGACCGAGAGCACCCAAGAGCCGGAGGGCTGTTATGAAGTTTGGAAGGTGTTTCATTTGACTATAAAATTCACAACCGCGAAAACCAGATGGCATACGGCAAACGCTGTGGCGAAGAGGACCGCCGGGAGGTTTTTCCTGTCGGCGGCAAAGAGGATGAACGCCAAGCAGGGCGGGACAGTCAGCAGGAGGATGACGATGGGGCTCACATTGGCCGTGTAATAGAGCGCCCATCCGATGTAATAGATTGCGACACAAATAATTGCGGCAATGATTAGGGGCGAAAAACGAAGTTTGCTACTGTCATTATGAATAACGAAGCAGAGGCACGCGACGGTCAGCACTTGGAACACGGAGCCGATGGCGTCCACCACCGGCGTGACCGAATCCGTGCGCAGGATGTCGTTCGGTGCGGGAACGGCGAACCAGATGAAGTTGGGGAGCATCACCAGCAGGAAGAGGAGCAAGCCCCACGGGTCAAAACCGAAACGGGAATGTTTTAGCGGTTTCATAGAGAGAGGATTGTTTGCTGCAGCCTTTCCAAAAACCGTGCCGCGTCGCCGCCGTCCATCTGCACGTGGTGGAACTGGAACGAGACGGGCAGCTTGGTTTTGAACCATTCTTTGCGGTATTTGCCCCACATCACCATCGGGTTGAGGAACTTGTCGGTGTATTGGTTGACGATGCAGTCGAGCTCGGTCTGGATCATCGCGGAGGTGCCGACAATCATATACCCGTCGAGGAAACTGCTCTGGCACTCCTCCGCCACTTTGGTGGTCAGCTCCATGTAGTCGCAGTTGAATTGCTGGAGGTCTTCCGTATAGGGAATGTCGCAGGAGTTGATGCCGCCCTTGCGGTTGCGCACCACCACGTTGACGGCGATTTTGTCGTACTGGTACAGCTTTCCGTCCTCTGGCAGCAAATGCAGCTCTTCCGTCTTGTTGGCCGCCTTGCCGATACACCAGCACATCAGCGTGTTGAACTTTATGCCATTTTTTTTGCTGATTTTCACCAGTTTGCTAACATCCATTGTTTTTACCAATGTCACCATCGGCATGGGTGCAGTCATCCACATCTTGAAGGCATACGCTCTTGGGGTTTCTTCGGGGTTGGTTTCTTGTTTCATTTTGGGGGTTTAGATTGAAGAGGCAAAAGTACGAAAAATGTTGCGTTAATTGTTGCATTGGTAACGCAATATATTGAACGCCCCGTACTCTTATGTTAATAGCCAAGCGTAAATTACGGCTCCGAGGAGGCAAGGGATCAGGCCGATGAGCATGCCCTAGAGGGATTGTACGAAATGGTATTCTTCATATTGAAAATATTTTCAAATGGCAAAAATACACAAAATATTCAAGGGTCAGTAGTGCCGTAATTCTTCAGGAGCAAAGCTGAAGACGGAGATGTGGATGGTGCTGCTGTCATCATCCAGGATGAACCACGGATTGCGAAGAGGGTGCGCCACGTTTCGAAGGAGGTGCATTTCGCGGGCGGGAGTGTTGCCTTCCACACATAAGACGGCCACCTTCCCGGACTTGGTGCGTGCCACGTCCACCACCAGCATGGCGTGGCCGTACTGATGGCCATTTCGAGCCGGATAGACCAGTACATCTCCCGGCTGGACTTCCCGAACGAGGCGGGGAGTTGTTTCCTTGTACAGAGACGCTGTATTGCACATTCCATATACTCTTTTCAGATAACTCTCGAAAGCATTTCTGTCCTTACCACCCTGATACTGCATCTTTTGCCCGTTGACATCCGTAAAGCAAATATCCTTGAAGCGTCCCATCTTGTACAAATACTCGGCCCGGATTCTCATCGTCACGTCGGCACATTGCTCATAGTTGGAAAGCAACTCCATATCCACCACTGCTGCCGAAAGCCATTGGTAATTGGCGTCTCCACCTTTATAAAGCTGTACTTTGCACCCTTGCGGCTTCAAGGGCAGGGAACGAAGATAGGCGGCATAGCTTTTGTCTTGAGCCTCAATTCTTTGGTAAGCGAAAGGCGTCGGAACTTCTCCGATATGTCGAGCGTTTCTCAGACTGCTGGTCCTTGATGAATAGGTCCACCATACCCAAATGCCACCTATAGCCAGCAGGATGATGACAGCAATCATTACGGCAAGTTTCCAGCGAGTTTTCTTGTTCGGTGATTTTTCTTCCATAGGGGAGATTTGAGGTTTTAGGGGCAAGAGTATAAAAAAATCGGGTGGTGTTGGTGTTATGTTGCGTTAACGATGCAACATACGGAATATTAGTGGGATCTGCGGGTGAAAGACACCAATTCGGGATTGGTGCCACCTTTTCCGTATTCGCTCACGAGAATGTGGTGCTCGTTGCAGGCAATGCCAAAGCAGCGACCTTTCACGCCTTGTTTCTCCACCTGATTGCCCCAATAGGTAGCGTTGTCATCAAGGAATTTTACTTTGTTGCCGTTGATGGTGTATTCCATGTTGATGAACGAGCCTTGCAGCACAAAAAGGTTGTCGATGTGCGGCATGTCTTTGATACCTAATGCGTTGACTTCGTCGATGAGCTGCTGCTTGATAGGCGAAGTGGCATGGGGCAGCTGGTCGGCAGGTAGTTGCCAGCGTTTTAGGTTCGGATAAAACTGCCGGAGCACGTTTTTGTATTCCTCTCTGTTGAAATTCTGGCCAGTGTTCTTATTGTACTCGTCCACAAACTGCGAGCAAAACTCCACCATTTCCTCTAGGGTGAAGTCGCCAGTGAAGGCACCATCTTTATAGCAGTAGATGCAGTATTCTTGATTTTTGCTTCCGTCGGCATTGGTGCCGAGAATCTCTTCCGTTAGCGGCATTCCGCAGCTTTGACAAAATTTCTGTTCCATATATTATTTTTTTTCCAATTTCATCACTTTCACTGGGCGGTCGGAACCGACCTGAAGTTGGCTGCAGTAGTTGACTTTGCCGGTGTCGTGGAAACCACATTTCTCCATCACGCGGCCTGAGGCGAGATTGTCGGGGAAGTAGTCGCTCCAAATGGTGTGAAAGCCTTTCTCGTTGAAGCAGTAGTCAATCAGCAGCTGCAGCGCTTCGGTGCAGATGCCCTGGTTCCAATAAGGCCGTGCAATCCAGTAACCTGCTTCGGCATCATTCTCGCCAATATTAATGTTGCTCTCGCCGTATGCATAGTAGCCGATACAACCAATCGGTTCGCACGTGTCTTTCAACTCAATAGCCCAGATATGGTCGCTGTTGAACACGGTGCGGATAATCTCCAGACTTTCTTCCACACTTTTGTGAGGAGGCCAACCTGCCCGGGGGCCCACTTCGGGGTCGGAGGCGTATTTGTATAGCGTTTCCGCATCGCTTTCGCGCCAGGGGCGTAGCAGTATTCTTTTAGTTTCCAGCATTCAAATTTTTTTAGACTGCAAAAATACGATTTTCCAAGGGAATCTTTATGAGTATAAAACATTAAAACCTGCGGGTTCGCCGGCAGTACGCCTCGTACTCTTCGCCGAAGTCGCGCCGGAGTCGTTGTTCCTCGCTAAAAACCTGTATCATCATGATAGAGAAGAAAAGCACCAATACAAACAATGCCATAGGCTCCCACAGCCATACAACAGCACCGACGAGGTAAGTAAATGTTCCTGTGAGCATGGGGTTGCGGTTAAGGCGGTAGGGACCGTCGGTCATCAGATGCTTCGTGCGTGGTGCCACTTCATGACCGAAGGCGTCCATCGGGTTGCCCTTGCCGCGCTGTCTCATATAGACGATGGTCCAGATGCTAAGTGACAATCCACCGAGCATCAGTATGATGGCGACAATGGCTCTTGCCGTACCGACAGGCCACAAAGCTGGTCTTCCCGATACCAGCCACATGATGGTTGGCATCAGCACTACAAAAAGCAGTCCACCAAGCAAATAGCCAATAAATTCACGTAGTTTTCTCATATTATTCAAAACTTAAATAATTCATCTGCAAAGGTACATAAAAGTTTCGAGTTGAGTGTTGACAAATTTGGGAAATAGTGCCCGCAATTAGGCTTGTGGACACGGCTAAAGCTCAATCTTTTCCGGGAACGCTTCCTTTCGCATGATTCCCCACATTTTGTCGATATATGAAACATAGTTCCCTATATCGTTTTCTCCCTTAATCGTATCCCTTCCTTTACCGCAGCGACCGTTGCCACTGCACAGACCACCGCTGCACTATATTTCACATTGATGACGGTCAACGTCAGTGGAAGGAGAAAAAGCAACGCACCAGTAACCTTATTCAGGATGCTGTGGTCGGCTAAGAATTGCTTCCAAACGAAATAGCTGTAAACGATGTTGAAAACCTTGATGCAGGCAATGATGCCGATCCAGACGTAAATCCAAACGGGGAGATGCAAGACCGGTAGCAACTTGACCAGACAAACCACAACGAAGAGAATGTCCGCAAAGGTGTCTAATTTCGAGCCAAAATCACTGACGGTGTTCGTTTTGCATGCAACCCACCCGTCAACCATATCGGAAACGCCCGCGATGAGGTAGAGCACAAAAAACCACGGAGAGAGCACCGCGCAGAACAAAAGGGCGACGCTGCAGAGGATGCGGATGGTTGTGATGACGTTTGCCATGGTGGTTAGCGGTTAGCAGTTAGTAGTTGGCTCTTAACCGTTAGGTTTTAGACTATGGCTCTGCCTCTGCCTCTGCCTTATAAACCATTATCTATCAACTATTATCTATTAACTCTTAACTTTTCTGTTGCCTTAAGCATATAATTGCTGCCGCCACAGCCTCCACCAATCCGAACACGAAATAGATGTTGCTGATGGCGTTGAAACCCCATACCCACCATTCGAGGACAATCCAGAGCATCAGGATGATACCGCAAATAAGCACGGCCCATTGTGCGAGAGGGTGCTTCTTAAAGAGTAGAAATGCTGCTATAAATTGTGTGACTCCGTTCAGGAACAGCAGTACGAAACCAGACGGAATAAAGTTCCGGAAGAAGATTTCCGGCCAGGGCATTTTCGCCCGCAGCAGCTCTAACAGTGGTTCACCGCCCCACATTGCGCCCGTAGGGTCTATCCACATCATCACTGCACCGCCTACCGCGCCGATGCCTATGAAAAGAGTGAGAAATTTTTGGAGTTTGATCATCTTTGTGTCTTTTTTCATTTACTTCCTATCAAAACGCCTCATTTATATTTGCAAAAATACAATTTTTTTTCAGCTAAATGTATGTTTTATTTGGCAGGAAAAATGTGTGTGCATCGCGGTTTTATAAACGTTATTGTTTCAAAATGTTGTATCTTTGCACTGATATTTCCTCCCAATGGTGTTTCTGATTTAGCATCGTTATGGAGAAACACATAGTAGATACATGGAGTGGGGCTTATGTGGCCATTGATAAAACAATCAAACCAAGCATACAAATGAGGAAAACAATCTTAATATGTGCTGTCCTTTTCACTTTTATCGCTGTCGATGCGCAGGTAAATGTTGTGCGTTGTACGGAGGATGAATACCAAAGAGCTTTCATGGGTAGCATGGTTCTGTGCGCATGTATGCCAAGTTCGCCGGCAGAACTCACACCAGCCGACAGTATGCGCATTGACAGTGTGTTACGTTTTCATTTTCTTGCAGCAGAAGGCTATGACAGTCCAGCGTATGAGCTTTGGTGGAATAAACGGGTGCTTCAACGTGTAGAAACAAAGATCTACATTGTGGAATATGGACCTGAAATCAAAGGTTCAGGAGATCCAGTATGTGATCGAACTGCATTTATCGATACTTTGTTTCATCCGCTGGGCTCCATTGTGGGAGGTCACACAAGACTGCATTGTTGTTCTAACTATGTGACTACATTGGAAGTTGCGTTAAGCGAGGAGCCGCCAATATTGCATTTGTATCGCTGGGCTTATTCATATAGGGCGCTTCCGGAAGAAATAGGCCTATATGCACCGAAAAATATTGTAATTCAGGACTATTGCTATGATCTTGGCAACACACTTTATGTGAAAGGTTATGAATTTGTAGATGGATTGTATGCAGGTGATACGGTATATTTGAAGGTGAACGTAGAATAAGCTTGTCTATTTGAAGCGATATTGTTTAAAAATATTGTATCTTTGCCCCGTCTTTTTTTATTACGAATATGGCTACACTTCCTATCAGACCCCCGAAACTTAACCCGAGCATTTTAAAAGGTGGCTTCTGGAAACAAATTGGCATGATTGTCATCGCTACAACCATCTCGTTATTATTTACTATCTTGGCAGCTCAGTTTTTGGAGAACCGTCATCGTGCTAAGGATCGTCGTCTTTCGGCTATGATGGTGATGAGCAATATTGAGATTTTCTCCCGAAACTTGGAAGAAATCTCAGCATATATGGCTCCTGCAGACAGCATGGCCACATGGTTGCTTAGCAAACCCATTGAAGAACTGGAACTATTGCCAGAGGCAGAACTGGACGCCCAAATGTCCCGTGCCACCGACTTGTTGTTTCTGACATACGACAAATCGGCGGAGAATATTTTTTCCAACAATATCGAGACATGGAAGAATATGGGAAATGTGCAGTTCATTGACAGGGTAGGACAATGTTTCTCGGCCATGAACATGACCGAGGAGCGGTGGAACCACTGGGTAACCGAGGTGGAAGGAACCATGCGTGAAATCAAAGACCACCCGGAAAATTATGAGGGTAGCACCGTGCCTGTCAAAAGCATTCGCTCAGAGAAAGTGCGGCACACGCTTAAAGGCATCCATTATTGGAGGGCTTGGCTCTCATACATGGCTGCAACCATGCGCTACCATAACCTGCACAATATGGAGGCTATTGGTATCGAGGAACAGGAAGTAATGGAATACACCAATGCCCGTGAGAAGGGAGCAGAAAATATGAATGAAGCACCCAACTTCAGCGATTTTTATTCTGATCCCATCAGTCCTGATAATTTGTCAACATTCAGAGAGCTTGATAAGAGACTGGAAGAGTTGAAAGTGCTTATTGAGAGTCCCGAAAATTGAGTTTATATCTTATGATGCCTGCAAGGAATTCTGTCACCTGCTCGGGTTTCATGCCTGTGATGTTGATGACAAGGTCGTAGTTGTGGGCATCGAGACGTGATTTGTCTGTGACGCTTTTGACAAAGGTGTCACGTCTGTTGTCAATATCTTTGATAACTTTCTCGGCTTCTTCTTTACTGAGATTTTGTTTGCGTGCGATACGGTCAATACGTGCGTCATCATCAGCGATGATGAGGATGTGCACTGCATTGGGCTCGTCACGGAAGACATGGAAGCCTGCACGGCCTATGATAATGCAACTCTCTTTCGCAGCCAGTTCACGCATCAGTCGTGCCTCGGCGTGATAGACACTCAGTGGTGTGGCTTCGAGAAGTGTATCGTTGGATGATGATGAGCTGATAGCACCGAACTGCTGGTAGAAACGGCAGAAATCATCCCACCAGGTGGTTTTCTGTGCCTTGATACGCTCGATATTCTCAACGGATAAGTCAAATTGCTGGGCTACACTGTCCAGTATTTTACGGTCGTAAACTTTAACACCGAGTTTTTTGCCTAACAGCCGGGCAATCTCTCCGCCGCCGCTGCCACATTCTCTATTGATGGTGATGATGAAATTATTCATAAGTTTCAAGATTATATTTTTTTAGATTGATATTTATTTTACTGCGATAATACGGCGGGCAGAATGTCCGTCGGCTTGCAACAGGTATATGCCAGAATTTGGAAGTTGAAAATTGAAAGAGGAGAGTCTGCTGGTAGCCAGTTGGCGACCCAGCATGTCATAAATTCTAACTGTGGCTCCGTCGGGATTTTCAACGGTAAGGGAAAGGCCTTGCAGGCGGTAGGTCAGGTTGTCGTTTTGTACCTCGGCGATGCCGACATTGTTTTCCATCACGGCACGGATTTGCCAGGTATAGTAGCCGCCAATGGGGTGATAAATGTCCCAGCCTTCTGGAAAATGATACCATGAGCCATCAGGGTTGCCGCAATAACTGCTGGCAGCGATGGGGGCAGCTCCAACGGAGTTGCTGGTAAAGCTGAAGCTAATCCATATTGACTGGTCGAGACCGAACTGTAGCACACTGTCGAGTGCTAACGTACGCCAGCCTTGTGGTCCGGTAAGTTGATAGGTCTTGGTATATACAGGTATGGCGCCATCAAGGGTGTTTTCATTTTGATAGATGTTCAGCGTATGGTAGCCTTCGGTAAGGAAATTCAGTTGCACAGCTGAAAGTGGACGTCCTTGTCGCATGCTGGCGGGGATGCGGATGCCCCACTCGAAGGTGCCGCTCTCACTCCATGGCTGGTCTTCGATGTAGTTGTCGTAGCAGTAGCCGATAGGGTCGCCAGTGATACGCTCGAAGATGGCCGTGTCGGTGTAGTCATTGCCTACGGCAAGGAAGGAGAAGGGCACATTGCGTAAGCCAGAGGCCATGCCCAAATAACGGCATCCTTCGGCAGTCTGAACTTGGACATTCACCGTGTCGTAAGGCTGATACACACCGCTGCCGGTGACTGTTCCCAATGAGGGGTCGTTGCTGACAATGTTGACAGTCACTGGGTCAGTGGCTGGTTGGATGTGAGGATATATCCCCATAATGGCTTCGGCAATACCATTGAAACAATAATAGGAAGCACCATCTTCAGCGGGTGCCAATGAGTCGATGGTGTACCAACCGTCGCAGCGGCCACCCCAACCCCAGTTGACGTGATACAAGCCCATGTTATCGTAGCCATCAATAACGAAAGCATGTCCACCCCCGCGAGGTTGTACAGCACCATAATGCACAGGGCGACCTGCATCCAGTTCGGCGTGCATCAGGACCTCCCATTCAGCTTCACTGTATGCATTTTTGTAGCGGCTGACAAGCAGAGGGTTGTATCTGAAATAGGTTTTATAGGCATTTTCTGCGCAGGCAAAATCGAAGCTTCCTGCAGAATAGCTGTATGCGGCACTGCCACCTGCGGAGGAGGGTCCATACATCATATTCACCGCTACCCCGGCGTGGTACATCAAAGTGGCAACAGCATCTTTTTCCAGACTGCTGCAAGTGGGTTTCAGCGTGTCGGGCATCATATCCCAATTGTAGTATGTCGAGCCGAAGTCGGCTCCGAGATTGCCGTATGGAGGCCAGTTGTAAATGTGTATGCCGTAGCCTACATCGGGCCAATGCCAGTAGCGCATAATCTGGGCCATGGCGGTAGCCACACAGCCCGTGACAGTGCGTTCAGCATAGGTGTTATTATAGGGACAGTAAATGTTGTAAGGGTTGGACTGGTTCCAGACGGAAGTCAACAGCGGGGCTACTGAGCCTTCTTTGTTGGAGAAAGGACCATTGCTCCAGCGTTGCCATTCTTCCGTTACTTTTGGGGCTGGATTCCTGCGGGCCTCAATTACGGAGGCAATCTCGAGGCGGTAACCGTCAATCCAGGCAGCTATATGGTCGGGCATGTTGTCAGTGTCGAAAGTGCCATTCGGCGAATAACCTAACACAGGCCGCACACAGTCGTCAGCAGCAATAAGGACAAAACCTTTACCATCGGCACCGACAAAGAGATAACATTCGGTGAAGTGCTGCGGAGTGGCATCAACGACAGCTTTATTCAGCACTTTGGCGGCGATACTGGCTACCGTGGATTTGTCAACAGGATTAGCCGTCATTCTTACCGCAGATAAGCTCAATATTGAAATAAGGATAAAAAGGATAAAATTCTGTTTCATATTGTTTTGTTTATAGTTGAAAACGACTATTTTTTTCGCGAAATACGGTAGGTGACATGCCAGTCTCACGGTGGAAATAGCGGCAGAAGCTGGCCTGTTCGTTGAAGCCCAGCATGTCGGCGATGGTCTGCACGTTGAGATCGTGCCGCATGTGCAGCAGCATTTTGGCCTCCGCCACAATGTGGTTGTGTATCCAGTGTGCTGCGGTGTAACCCGTTTCTTGCTTTATGACGGCACTGAAATGTTTGGTTGACAAGCAGGCTTTCTCGGCATAGAAAGCCACATCGTGATGCTGGCGGAAGTGCAGCGCAAGGTCGTTGTGGAATTGTACGCTGACTCGCTTTTCGACATTGTTTTCCTCCAGTTTGTTTTTTCGGTAGAAACTGAGTAAGCGAAGCAAAAATTCCAACAGACGTGATAACAGCATCCGGCGGTCGGGCATGTTGAGACGCACAATCTCGCGCATCCCGTCCACCACATTCACAATCATTTTGTATTCATGTTTGTCGAGTTTCACGCAGGGATGTAGCTCATAACGGTAGCGCATACGTTTTATGATTTGCAGCATGGGGTCGTTCAATACAGAAGCATCTACAATAATCAGCGTGGCAAGGTAATCATCGGTTTTACTCAGCTTTACAAGTCTGTGATTGGGAAAGATAACGCCCACGGTATGTGCTTCTGAATAGTCAGTCATGTCATCATACATAAGATCTATGCGGCCTCTATGTCCGATGCAAATTACATAATCGGACGATATGTATGGCTCGCCGATAGTGGGCAATTCTCTCACATCGTCGAACACTACAATACATTCCTCTTTTATTTTCTGATTATAAAGAGTGATTGGGTGAGTGTATGGCTGCGTTTTTTTCATAATGCAAAAATACAAAAAGCTCCGTAATGTTACTGCAACATTACAGAGCTTTTTGATTATTTTTGGAAAACTTCAATGAAAATTATCTTGTGACAATAACCTTCTTAGCAGGGTGGTCGCCTATTTTAATGATATAAACGCCAGTAGATAGCCCGCTATCGCTTACTTGACGACCATCTATGCTGAATATGCGAACTTCGCAGTTATCACAGCCTTCAACAGCAATATTGCCATTGTGGCTTTTGATGGTGATACCCTCCATGTCGAGATCTTTGATACCGATGGTGCCGCCGTTATCTGAAACATAGCAATTTTCTCCAAAATGTGAGATGCCGTTGGTAACGTTGTTGCCTGTGGCAAGTGAGGGGGTACTGGGGGCGGAAATAAATGTGGATGAGCTACCGCCACCACCGGGACCGCCGCCGCCAGGGCCACCACCGCCGGGACCTCCACCACCAGTGTTAATAGTGGGAGTATAGAAAGCTACCATATTATCGCCGTATGTTATGGTATACCAATTGTTGCTGCTGACGCTTGAAGACTGGATATAGGGTTGGTTGATGGAGCTATTGTTCTCGATGCCATTAACGGCGATGATGACTCCGCCATTGATGTAGAGTCGTTTTCCTTCCTCTGTGTTGGCATCAAGAGCAACTTCGGGTGCTCTGGAACCGATGGCATAGACTAATCCACCATTGATGTAAAAGTTGCCGTTGGCGTCCATACCGTCGTTGTTGGCGGAACGCGAATAGATAAAGCCGCCTGTAACGGTCAGGTTTTGCGCACAGTTGATACCGTCGTCGTAAGCGTTGACAAAAATCTCTCCGCCGCTGATCTCCAAGGTGTTTTTGCTCTCAATGCCTTCGCCATTGGTGCCGCTGGTGGTCACCTTGATATTGCCTCCACTGATGGCCATTCCGCCGCTGTAAGTGTAGCTGTTGCCGTTCTCCGTTTTCAAACCAGCCTTGATGCCCTTGGGCGATGAATAGTAGTCACTGTTGACATTGTCGGTATTGCCAGTATAGTTGGTGTTCTCTGTTGTGCCATTATTGTAATAAAGGGCACCACTGGTAACAATAGTGATGTCACCTCCGCTGATGGTCATGAAACCATCGCATTTCATGCCTTTGCCACCCGAACCAGTAGAAGTGAGTGAGAGGGTGCCTCCACTGATGGTGATGTTGCTGTCGGCACTTATTCCACAGGCTGCACTGGTCTCCAAATCCTCAGTATCCCACATGCCTTTGCCGCTTGTCGTTACATTGATAACGGCATCATCGGAAATGTAAATGTTACCTGCGCTTTTGATGCCTTTGGCGGCGATAGCGGCACAGTTGATGGTGATATTACCTCCGCTGATATAGATATTGCCAGAGTCTTCATCCTCATGGTCGGTGGTCTCGCCGGTTGAGGTGTCACCGTCAAGGTCACACTGGATGCCGTCATCCTCTGTTCCGCTGATGTTGATGGTACCGCTTTCCATCAGGAAATACTCGTTACAAGAGATACCGTCGCCTACTGCGGAAGTCACGTTGATGGTGGCGTTTTTCACAGAGATATATTCTCCGGCCTTGATGGCGTGTTTCAAGTTACCCACGACATTCAGCGTGCCCTGCTGTTTGAATTCGGCGTGTCCTTTCACATAAAGGCAGCCTTTTTGTGAGCCAGTAGTCGCATCGGCAAGGGTATTGGTGGTGCCAGTGATGACCTTCACGTTGATGCGTTTGCTGTTTTGGATGTGTATCGCAGCACCGCTATACACTGGAGTGACGTTGGTTAGGGTAAGGCCGTTCAATTCGATGGTGGCTTTGTAGGAACCCGACATGTAAAATTCGCCGTCGGTTGAGGTGCCGCTCAGTTTGTAGGTTATTTCGCTGGCGAGGCTGTCGTTTTGAGCAATGGAGACATGGGCCCCGCTCTGGGTAACAGTCAGATACTGTGCAATGTTGTCCGCCACAGCAACCGTTGCCGTTGTGCCGTTATAGACCACTTCAACAGTGTTGTTGCTTGGTGTTTGCGCTCCAACTGTTATCGTCAATACAAGGGCGACGATGAGAATTGTCAGTTTTTTCATGATCGGAAATTTTGTTAAACTAAAATTATAGTGCAAAGAAACAATATTTTACACACATTTGGTTTAACCAATAAGGGGAAATGTTTGGCAATTTGTCGGAAAATGAGGATTACATTGTTAATATGCCTTGAATAGAGTAGGGTTTTTCTTACAGCTTCAGTGAGACACCAACAAAATAGGTGCGTGCCTGAGTGGGGCCGTAGATGTAGTTGGCATCGCGGTTGTCACCTTTGTCCAAATCACGCTGGAATTGGTCTAAAATATTTTTTATTCCCGCACTTAACTCAAGGCAGTAATGTTTGTAAATGTGAATATCGTAGGCCAGTCGGATACCGAAATCCCAGAAAGTGGGTGTTTTGACTTCCTCATCCTGGACTATATAACCCTGCAGATGCGGTACCAGCATAGAACCGGTGATTTTGCCATTGACAGAAATTGTGAAGTTACGCACAGGTTGGATATCCAAGAGTACATAGGCATAATGGTCAGGGGTGCGTAACATGCGTTTTTGCGGGGCAACCGTAGGACTCCATTGTTGTGGCTCTACATAGCGGCTTTGCTGCCATGTGTAGCCCAGCTGAAGCGATAGGAGTGTGGTATAGGCAAGTCTGGCCTCAAAGTTGATACCGCCTACCCATGCACCTGGAGCATTGGTGCGTGTCAGCAACAGGTTGCCTTCGTCATCATGGCCGTCTTCACGCAAGAAAAACACATCTTTCAGGTAGGTATAGAAACCTTCGCCGGTAAGGTTGAGTTCCCATTTGCCGAAGCGGCGGTACCAATCCGCACTTGCCGTTGCGCTGTGCGAGTATTCTGGGCGCAAATCGGAGGCAAGTGAAATCAGCGAAACCGCGCCATTTACGGCTGCTACATGCAAATCCTCATCGTAGGCCTGCGGTGCGCGATAGCCACTGCTGTAGCCCACTCGTAGCACCAGTCCGTCAATAGGAGTGTATCGTACAGTGGCACGTGGATTGCAAACCGGTTTTTTGAGCATATTGTGTTTCTCCAAACGAGCTCCGATCAGTACACTCCATTTTTTGTTTTTCCATTCATTTTGGGCATATACACCTGCCACATGTACGTTCTGCTGTATATCTCGGTTGTAGCCCACCATGCGGTCATGCAGTCCGTTATAGGTGTATTCGGCCCCAACGCTGAGGTCGCCGTTCATTTTGCCACAAGGGTAGGAGAAGCGGTATTGCAGTCCAGTGTTGGAGGTTATGTCAGTACTGGTGCCGTAAGCATTGGGGTCTTTTCCCGCCCCAAAATAGCTGTCACGACCTATATGTTGCACTGCTGAGTAGGCTGACACAAAATGACGGCTGTCGGCAGACATCCAATCGAAGGCCAGTGAACCCGCGTCAATGTTATGACGCAGTTGTTCTGCAATATCTGCTTCGTGAGGTGGCAATTCGAAATTGTTACCGCCACGCCGAAAATCAGTGATATGGTGATATTCGAGTGTCAGTTTGCTGGAAGTACTTGTCCTAAAGTACACACGAGCTCCGGCCGTGGTGCTTCGCAATTGTGGCACTTCGCTGAAACCGTCTTTGTCACGGTCGTAGGGACTGCGAGTACGGTGGGCAGCAAAGATGTAAGCTCCAATCTTCCGGTTCTCGCTCGTGACAGAGCCGTTCAGCTCAGTGTTGATGTCGTAGGCACCCCGTTCGTTTACTCCAGTGACATTAGAGATATTCACGAAATTCCGTACCGGTTCCTTGGTGATGATATTCACCACACCAGCGATGGCATTGGCACCATACATGGCTGAGCCGCCACCGCGGACAATCTCTATACGGTCAATCATCGCGGTAGGCACTTGTTCCAAACCATATACCGAAGCTAAAGAAGAGAACACTGGGCGCGAGTCCATCAGTATCTGGCTGTATTGCCCTTGCAACCCATTGATACGCAATTCGGTTTTGCCACAGTTGCTGCATGTGTTTTCCACACGTAAGCCTGGTTGGTAATTGAGTGCGTCAGCTGCACATGATACTCCTGTCGTCTCAAATAGCTTCGGAGAAATCACATTAACAATCGTAGCCGCTTCCTGTCGCTTGGTCTCATGCCGGTTGGCGGTCACCACCACATCGTTTAGCTGCTGTGATAGCTCATGGATGACGATTTTCAATTCGGTGGTAACGTTTTCCTTGATTACTACAGGCAGTTCTTCGGTTTCATAGCCCACATAGGTCGCAACAACTGTCTGTTTTCCAACAGGCAGGTTTTTAAGAAAATAGTGTCCTGTCTCGTCGGTGATGGTGCCTATATCGGTGCCTTTGATTTGTATGGTCACGTAGGGCAAGTGCTCGCCGGTTTTCTCATCCACCACATGCCCCACCAAATGTGCGTCATATTGTTCCTGTGCATTAATGAAATAGCTCGGTATGAGCAGCAACAAACAAACCAAGAGTTTTATTAGTTTTTTCATGAGAATATCCTTTGAAAAATGAAGCGGCAAAAATACAAAAAAAAATCGCAGCCTGAAAGCTGCGATGTTAAGCTTGTGCTTACTTTCCATGCTCGAAGAGCGATTATTCCTTCACAAATTTCATCGTGGTCACTTTGTCGTGGCTGCTGATCCGCACAATGTAGGTACCTGCGGATAAATCAGCAACATGTATCTGCTCATTGGTATTGGCATTCTCAATATGCTTCACCTCTTGTCCATTCACGGAATAAATGGCAATCTGGGCACCTTCAACATTGTTAATGATAAGTTCTTCCGCAACAGGATTAGGATAGACGGAGATGCTGCTTGCTACATTCTCGATGTTACTGCCGCTGGTGAAATAACCGAACTCAGTCCAACCGCCAGAAACGCTTTTGTCGAATTTGGCATAACCATAAGTGTTGGGGCTGCCGGCAAATTTCAAGGCCACATAGCCGGTGTTCATCCCTTGTCCAGAATAGGTGTCCAGGGTGACCAGATTGTTTGACCATACTGCGGACGAATTGCAAGCGGTCCATACATTGTCCAAGGTAGCGTATTCGGCAACCGTGTACATCTGATCGGTGCTGGGAACAGCTACAGATCCGGAAATAGGCTCCAACTGAACTTCGCTGGGATCATAATTCGGGATGGAGAACTGAGGAATTCCGTTCACAATCAAATTGCCGCTTTGCGGAGTGATTTGGACTGTTGAGTAATTTTGTGCGAAAGCACCAAAGGTACATACAACGCATAGTACCATAGCCTGTAAAAGTTTTTTCATAAGCTTATAAAATTAATTGATTGATACAACTCCAAATAATTTAATAATGCTGCAAAGATAATGTTTTTTCTTATCTTTTACTTTATTTCCATGATTGAAAGACGATTTTTTATAGCGATGCGTCGGGACCGAAGATTTCCTTGGCGTAAGGCGTGAGGGGAATGTGTTTGGAGAGCCAGAAAATTGGCATCTTGACATATAAAGGTCCGCAGGCGTAGGGTTGCACACTATATTGGTTATATACTGCAGTAATGACAGAACGGGTACTGTCAATAAAGAAGCAATCGGGCATCGGCAGCCGTTCCTTGTATTCCTCGAAAAGGCATTCTGTGGTGTTGCCATCTTCCTTGTTCACCACCAAATCTTCCAGGGCACGGATCAGCACTTCTCCAAGTTCTGTGGTGTCAATGAAATCTTCCAAATGGACAATCCGCTTGGTATTCAAGTCGATGGTCATGATATCAATCACATAATAGCCATGGGCGGCAAACGCCATACAGCCTTCGGTATATACCGAGAAGGTTACCAAGTTGTCATCGCGGTCACAAGTGCTGGTGATATGGGCGTAATTGTAAGGTTCCAGAGTGATGGAATCAATTGTTTTAAGAAATTTGACTCCTTCAAGAATATCATCATCTTCCTCAAACCAAGTATGTTTCAAAAAAAGTTCTGTCGCTTCCTCCAAAGTTTTGGCGGCAGTATCTCCAAAAGTGAAGCGAATCAACGCTTGCTCCAACTCAGGAGTTAGGCAACCTTCGTCAGGCCATACAATCGAATATTCGTTTTCCACCTGCAAACGATTCTCTTCCATGCCATAAACCGGTTCGAAGGTGATGAGTTCCAAGCAACGTTTACCGTTAACTGCATGAACTCCGAAATCCACGTTTTTCTGTTTACAGGCACCAAGTACAAGTGCCAAGCATAAAATTGCTGCGATAAGTTTTAGTTTTTTCATATTTCAGTAGTATTTAAGGCTTAAATTGCATTTGATTGTTTATAAACAACAAAACATCCTTTTTTGTCATTTTTATTGTTTATAAACAACAAAATTCGTAATTATAAAATTTTGTCACTTATGAAATACAAAATGCTTTGCCGTGGAGTGGTGTTTTTATCAATAATGATTTTTGGTTCTTGTATGATCTTTCGCTGTCTTCGCAAACTCAAAGAGCGATTGGGGCAGGTGACAGTAGCCGGTGGGATTCTTGTCAAGGTAGTCCTGATGGTACTCCTCAGCGGTATAGAAGCGCTCCAGTGGCTGTTTCTCCACGGCTAACGGAAGGTCGTAATGCTGCTGTTCCTCGGCATATACCTTGTTGATTACAGGCAGGTCTTCGTCATCGGTGTAGTAGATGCCGGTACGGTAGCGTGTCCCCTCATCATGGCCCTGCTTGTTCAAGCTCACAGGGTCGATGGCCTTGAAGAACATCCGCAGCAGAAATTCCAGACTCACCACCTCTGGATTATAGCCCACACGTACAGTTTCGGCATAGCCCGTTTCGTCGGTGTAAACTTCCTTATAGGTTGGATTTTCCGTATGTCCGTTGGCGAAACCCACTTCGGTTTCCACAACGCCTTCAATCTGCTTAAAGAAGTGCTCCGTTCCCCAAAAGCAACCTCCCGCCAAGTATATCTCTTTTGTTTTTGTATTCATTTTTTTGGTTTTAATATTGTTTTTCAAAGCAACGCATCCGGACCGAAGAAATCTATTCTCCCGTCAAATACATCACCATCCGGCCTTCTTTATACAATTTTATGGTGAGATTACGGTATTCCCATAGTAAATACGTGCTTTCACCGACTTTTCTCACAGGATCCTTGCCTGTCAGCCGGGTCAGAATCCGCCGTACTTCCTCCGTCTTCTGTTTCTCTATACCAAGTTCATAGTAGTCATTATAACTTATATCACTTTTCGGATTTTTATCCCAATCGAAAAAAGCCCCTTTGACCATGGAATTGCTTTCATTCACGCAGTATGACACTGTGAACATTTGTTTATCATCAATTACCGTATAATAATTGATTCGCTTATATTTCCCCGTTTGATATTCAGCTGGAAAATAGTCATTGGCCAGCTCCTTAAACCGTCCATAACAAGTAGCCTGTAGGGATTTCTCCATTTTATCTACCTGAGCATAAGTCAGATGGTCGAATTGATTAAAAAGATAGTTCAACAATGGTTCAATATTGTCTGTCCCAGTATAGGGCAAGGTGTCCTGCTTAAGTATAAAATGAAGAATGTGAATCAGTTTGTCCTGAATTTCCATCACACCATAAGAATTATCATTCTCCTTGAATTGTAGAAAACACTGGTTTGGTGCCAGATTATGCCCATTACCATACCATTTGAAGAAATCATACCTGTGTCCAAAATCAATAACATTATTCAATTTGTCTCCTACTAATTGCGCAATATAGGTGTTTCCTTTCGTGTTCACCACATAGTATAACTGATTATCCGTCAAAAAAGCATTATGGAAGAGCGTATCATAGACCTTCTCGTCCCACCAATTGTCTTCGTCAACACCTTCGAATTGAAAGAGAGTGGGAACAGGAGTAGTGGTTAAAGAGTCTTCGCTTTTCCAACTACCAAGGCTATATAGATATTTATAACCATCACGGACAACAGCCTCGTAGGTATGATCGTTTTCACATAATTTTGCCTTTCCTTTCAAAGAAATCAAGGTGTCCACCTTATGGCCATGAATGAAATAATAGACATTGTCCTTTTTGATAATGCGAGATAGGTATTGAGCCATAATATATTGATTCACTTGCGCTTTTGTTTCAGAAGGCTTTTCCATAAACCAAGTATAGGCTCCCCATTCTCCCATATCTACATAGGCTACGTTGTATTGATTATCCTCATAAATCACATCAGGAATCAGCTCTAAAGGCTGCCATTTCCATTGTTCCATGTTAAAAAAATAACCATGTTCACAATAGTAGGGCTTTAAGAAAAGCGTATCATGTCGTACAAAAAGGTCTCTATAATAATCGTATTTCAACTCATAGGGCAAATCAACTTCTTTAACCTCCTTTCCATCTTCGGGAAAGACCAATAAACGATTCTTAGATACCCAATGCTCATAGATTTGTACCTCTCGGAAAATACAGAAATAAAAGCCCTGGTATTTAACCGCCCTTATCATTTCAAGAGTTGAGATTGGGCTTATAAAGACAGCGTCATTAATCCATACGGTATCTTCAAGGAGAAAAAATTGGTCAGCCAATTCCTTCATCTTTGAACCACTGTCCTCATCTTTTGGTTTACAAGCACCAGCTATAATCACCAAGCAAAAAACAATTGCTATGAGCTTTGTTTTATTCATGTTTCTATTGTTATCAGGAACTTCTGTATATTCTATTTCAGTGCCTTCACAGGACATTCTTTTTTGCATTTTTGACAAAGAATACACTCCGTGGCATTTTTGCGTTGGCGGGAATTGTTGTTCACCTCGACGTCCATCGGGCAGACTTTCAGACACTTGCCGCATTGGATGCATTTCTCCTCATCGCAGCGGATGCGGAGCAGGGAGAAATAGCTCATCGGCTTGAGGAAGACTGTGATGGGACAGATGTACTTGCAGAAAGCGCGGTTGTCCTTGAACAGCACAGCCAAAGTGATGCCGACTACGTAATAGACCAGATTGCCGATGAGAAAGAGCACGAATAGGGTGTGTTTGGTGGCTTTGCCGAAATGAAACAGCAGTAGGACAAGGATTAGCGACAGCGCAAACACGATGTAGCGGATGAAGCCCAGCTTCTTTCGTGGCCCTTGCGGCTCCTTATAAGGCAACAGGTCGAGAATCATGGTTGTCCAGCAGCAATAGCCGCACCAACCCCTGCCGAACAGTAACGGACCGAAAATCTTGGCGACGGCATAATGCAGCACCCCTGCCCCAAAGAAGCCTGAAAGCAGGTAATACCAGAAACCCTCTATCTGCATGTTCTCCCTGCAAATCAGGCCGAGGAAAACGAACATATAGAGCCCAACGCCGAACTGGACAAACTCGCGGGCATATTTCTTTCCAGCGGCAGACAGCGCCATTCCAACCCCTATACAGATACCTATGTATGTAAAATTGAGGAAAAAGAATAAATTGCCTGTGGCCAGCCATAATGACACAGCGAGAACCTCAAATGCGGCGAACAGGATGATGGCGGCTTTGAATTTTTTCATGAGTTACGTTTCGTGGAATCTTTCTTCAAATTATAGCTGCTTTACCGGAAAGGTGAAATAGGTGTCAGGGTAGGGCTCATTGATCAACGTGAAGTGCCACCATTCCTCGTCGTATGGCTTGAAACCGTGGCGTAACATGGCACGACGAAGAATCATACGGTTCTCGAATTGCTCGGCAGTGATAGTGCGGCCAGAGGGACTATTGCAAATGCCTGTATATTCACCTGTTTCGGGGTTGCCACCAAAATCAGGATGGCTTTCGAAACCGAACCAGTCAAAAGTACCACCCATATCCACTTCCTTCTCTGTGGTCATGTCGAAGAGAGTCAGGTCAACGGTGGAACCACGTGAGTGACCGCTGCGGCGAGCAATATAACCTAAATCGAAGAGACTGTCTCTTGGCACATCCGGATAAAAATAGGATTTCATCAGCGTGTCGTTGATGTCATCACCCCAACGCATGAAATGGTCCACACCCATCTGCGGACGATAGGCGTCGTAAATTTTCAGACGGTAACCTTGCGCTTTCAGCTCATCGCTGACGACTTTGAGACTGTCGGCAGCTTGGCGTGTAAGCAGTGCGGTAGGCTCAAGATAGCCATCTATACGTGTTCCTACAAAATTATAAGTGCTGTAATAGCGGATTTCAAGTATGGCGTCCGGAACAACCTCCGTAATCACTACAAAATTGCTGGCGTCTTCCGTGGCTACATACGTTTCCTCTTCCACATTCTTTGAAGTGGACTTTTGGGTACAGGATGCTAAAAAGACACCTGATATTACCCATAATGCAATAAGTAAATTTCTCATTTTTAATATTTTATGTAATTTTATCTTGTTTTATTTCTAAAGCAAATTTACAAAAATTTCTTTGATATTATTTTGTTTTTTTATCGAAGCTAAAAGCTTGAAAATATCATTAAAAAGCATTATCTTTGCCATCTTTTTGATGGTGATTGGTGTCACTATCTAAATAATTGTACTTCAGAAAATTATAATAAAAATTGATTGACAAATAAAATATAGAACGGTAATGGAAAAGAGGAAAATTGAATTTTGTCTTGTTTATCGCGATATGTGGCAGTCTTCGGGCAAGTATGTGCCTCGTGTGGACCAGCTGCTGGAAATCGCCCCTGTGATTATCGAAATGGGTTGCTTCAGTCGTGTGGAAACTAATGGCGGTGCTTCTGAACAGGTGAATCTGCTTTATGGTGAAAATCCCAACAAGGCAGTGCGCCAGTGGTGCAAACCTTTCAACGATGCCGGCATCAAGACTCAGATGCTGGAGCGTGCTTTGAACGGCCTCCGTATGTTCCCGGTGCCAAAGGATGTGCGCCGATTGATGTTCAAAGTGAAGAAGGCCCAAGGTGTGGATATCGCACGTTCGTTCTGCGGACTCAATGACCATCGTAACCTCGAGTGGTCTATAAAATACGCCAAAGAGGCTGGCATGATTTCCCAAGCTGCCCTCAGTATTACTTATTCTGATATCCATACGGTGGAATACTACATGGGTGTTGTGGACAAATGTGTGGAGTACGGCTGCGACGAAATCGGCCTGAAGGATATGGCTGGTGTGGGTCGTCCCGTGATGTTAGGTCGTTTGGTGAAAGCCATTAAGGATAAATATCCGCATATCAAGGTGCAGTACCACGGCCATACTGGTCCAGGCTTCTCTGTAGCCTCTATGTTAGAAGTGTGCAGAAATGGCGCCGACATTGTCGATGTGGCCATGGAACCGCTGTCATGGGGTATGGTGCATCCCGATGTCATTACCATCCAGGCTATGTTGAAAGACGCAGGCTTCGATGTGCCTGAAATCAACATGAACGCCTATATGCAGGCGCGTGCGCTGACACAGAAGTTTATGGATGATTTCTTGGGTTATTTCATTAATCCGAGAAACAAAATCATGACTTCTTTATTGGTGGGCTGCGGTCTTCCTGGCGGTATGATGGGCTCTCTGATGGCTGACCTGCGCGGTGCACAAAATGGTATCAACATGTTTTTGCGTAATGCTGGTAAGAAAGAGCTGACAGAGGATGAGTTGATGGTGGAGATGTTCCAGGAAGTGCAGTATGTATGGCCGAAAGTGGGTAATCCGCCATTGGTAACGCCTTTCAGCCAGTATGTTAAGAATATCGCTTTGATGAATATCATGCAGATGGCACAGGGTAAACCGCGTTTCTCGCAGATGGATAAGAACACCTGGGATATGATTCTGGGCAAGACGGGTCAGCTGCCGGGCACCTTGGCTCCCGAAATTATCGATTTGGCTAAGCAAAACGGCTATGAGTTCTATACAGGCGTGCCGCAGGATAATTATCCTGATGAACTGCCGAAATACATCAAGTTGATGGAAGAACAAGGTTGGGACAGAGGTCAGGATGATGAGGAATTGTTCGAGTATGCTATGCATGAGCGCCAGTACTTGGATTATCGTTCAGGTGTGGCCAAACAGAAGTTTGAAGTGGAACTTGAGGAAGCTAAGAAAAAGTCTAATATTCAGGTTGTTATCAAGGAAATCAAAGCTCGGGAAGTGAAGAAACAGGAGATTATTGACAGAGTGTTGGCTAAGGAACCCGAAGCAAAACAGGTCGTGGCCAATACGGATGGCGCGGTCATTTGGGAGCTGTCGGTGAACGAACCTTCGATGAGCAAGCCGTTAGGTACCACTTTCAAGGAAGGCGAGCCGGTATGCTGGATCAACGCTTTCTATGGCATACAAGAAGTTCCCGCTTTGTATGAAGGCAAACTGATAGAGGTGGTTGTAAAACCCGGTGAGAAAGTACACAAAGGCGACATCATCGCCTTCTTGAAATAACATGTTGATTCTCTGTTAATTATTAATTGTTAATTGATGGAATCCAATCCTTTTTCACCTACAAAAACCCCCTTCTTCGAAGGGCAAAACCGCTTTGTGCAAATCCTTATCTTCTTGGCTTTGATTGTGGGCTGTATGATCGTAGCATCGGTGGTGGGCATTATTGTGGACAGCATCTGTTTTGGCTTCAGCAAGCCGACTAATGTTCTTGACCAAGCGGCATATTATCGCATTGCCTTGTCATTCAGCTCTGTGGGCACTTTTATGTTGCCCGCTTTGTTGTTCAGCTATTTGTCAGAGCGTAATTTCTTCAGTTACAACAAACTGAACAAGGCACCGGGTTATTGGATGAGCAATACCGTCATTGTGATGTCTTTGGTGTTGATTCCTATTGTGTGGGCTTTGGCTGAATGGAACGAAGGATGGAAACTGCCGGATGCTTTGGCTGGCTTGGATGATTGGATGCGTCGTATGGACAAGCAGAACGGAGAGTTGGGAGAACTGATGATCCGGGATTCTCGCATCGGTATTATGCTGATCAACATTTTCGTGATGGCCATATTGCCGGCGGTAGGGGAGGAGTTGATGTTCCGTGGCACCATCCAGCCTTTTTTGCAGAAATGGACAAAAAGTCCGCATTGGGCCATTTGGATTACAGCCTTCATTTTCAGTGCGATACATTTCCAAGTCTCCGGTTTTGTTCCCCGTATGCTGATAGGAGCCTATCTGGGTTACCTGTGCTATTGGAGTGGCTCATTGTGGTTGCCCATACTGGCTCACTTCATGCATAACAGTATGAATATCCTTTCCGATTTTGTCATGTCGCGTCGTGGTTTTGATATGGATAATCTGAAATTCTCAGATATTCATGGCTGGCCGTATATTCTGGGTGTGGCGATAGTGTTGGCGGTGGTCGGAGTGTATTGCTTGTGGAGGAAGAGGATACAGGTTACAGGGGACAAGTTGCAGTAATTTTTGTCGCAGAGACGTGCCAAGGTGCGTCTCTACTGAACGATAAAATGGATTTTAAGAAAATTCATTGGCCTTGTGATTAATCTTTTTCAAATTTTTTGTATCTTTGTAGTTTGATATTCTATTAAAAAAATAAAAGATACAATTATGAAGAAAATAGCCCTTGTAATTGCCTTAATTATTTCAGTTTCATTTGTTTATGCCCAAGAAGGACAGGAAAAAGTTAAGCAGTATCCGAAGCTTCCCGCAGTGGATGTGAAGACTTTGAACGGCACAACTTTCAATACGGGTGACATTAAAAATGATGGCAAGCCCATTATCATCAGTCTGTGGGCCACCTGGTGCAAGCCTTGTATTGCTGAGTTGCTGGCCATCGCTGATGTGTATGACGATTGGGTGGAAGAAACAGGTGTGAAGTTGTATGCCATCTCCATTGACGACTCCAAAACCGCTGCCCGTGTAGCTCCTTTTGTCAATGGCAAAGGCTGGGATTATGAGGTTTTGCAAGATCCTAACTGGGATTTCAAGCGTGCCATGAATGTTCCTGATGTGCCGTATATGTGCATCCTCAACGGAAATGGCGAAATCGTTTGGCAGCATACCTCATACGCTCCTGGTTCGGAAGAAGAGGTTTATCAGGAATTGTTGAAACTTATCAAAAAGTAATATGAGTAACGTCTATAAACTGGCAAAATTTGCTTGCCTCATTCTGTTTGTATGTGGTTGTGTGTCAGTCTCACAAGCCCAGCATGTGGTGGGAAGCGGCAAAATCAGCGGAGAGTTCGGTTTCAATGGCATGTATTATATCCCTGATTCTCTTATCGGGGCTGAACCTGTCGATTCGAAGGTGCGTGCCAACACCTATCTTAGCCTGATGTATAACAATGGCGGTTTTACCGTTGGTGCCCAATACGAGTTTTATTCTTTCCCCTTGATCGATTTTGAGAAAATTGATTACAAAGGCCAGGGCTTAACCCGCTATTACTTTGATTATAAGCACAAAATCATTCAGGTGACCGCTGGTACTTTCTATGAGCAGTTTGGCAATGGTTTTACCTTGCGTTCGTATGAGGAGCGTCAATTGGGTGTTGACAATAGCTTGCTTGGTGCCCGCATCAAATTGACACCCTATAGAGGTATCACGTTAAAAGGTGTGTGGGGTATCCAGCGTGAGAATTTTGATTTCGATTATAGATATCGTCAGGATTATGTTCGTGGTATTGACGGCGAATTTGCCTTCGGCGAAATCTTCCCTATCATTTCCGAGAAAGGTTTTACTGCTACCGTGGGCGGCAGTTTTGTGAGTAAGTACGAGAAATCGGATTACAATGTTTACATTACTCTCTTTCCGGGAACGGAAGACCAAACAGAAGGTATCATTCCTCCTGAGAAGATTCCGGCGAATGTGGCTTGCTGGAGTACCCGCTTGAACTTTGGTTATGAGGGTTTCCGTTTGGAGGCCGAGTTCGCCCAGAAAGTCAACGATCCTAATGCTACCAATCAGTTTATTTACAAGAAAGGCAACGCCTTGTTCCTTTCCGCCACTTATTCGATGAAAGGCTTGGGAGTGTCGGCTTCGTTTATCCGTTCCGATAATATGGATTTCCGTTCGCAGCGTTTGGCCTTGGCCAAAACCCCCGTCTTGGCTATCAACTACATTCCGGCCATTAACCGTCAGTATGCTTATCAGTTGATTAGCAACTACAGCTATGCCAGTCAGGCCAATGGACAGATTGGGGCGCAGTTGCAGGTCAATTACCAGATTCCCAAGAAAACTAAATTGGGAGGCAAATATGGTACTGACATTACCTTCAATTTCTCACGTTTCCACGATATTGAACAAAGTCCTGTCCCTATGGCCGATTCATTGGGTACCATGTCGGGTACGGAAGGCTATAAATCGGGCTTCTTCAAATTCGGGAAAAAATTGTTGTATCAGGATGTTGGCATTGAATTCAGCCATCGCTTCGACAAACGTTGGAAACTGATTCTGGCCTATAACTACATTACCTATAATATGGATGTGCTGCAGGGACATGGCGGTATTTTGCAAGGACATTTGGTCTCATCAGACCTGACCTGTAAAATCAATAACAAACATGCTTTGCGCCTTGAATTGCAGCATCTTTACACCAAGGAGGACAAGGGCAGCTGGTTGTATGGCATGTTAGAGTATTCTATCAGTCCCCATTGGTTCATTTCAGTGGGCGACCAGTGGAACTATGGCAATTCGGAGAAAAGTCAGCGCATACATTATTACAATGTGTCCGCAGCATTTGTATGGCACACTACTCGTATAGCTCTGAATTTCGGCAAGACTCGTGAAGGCATTCTCTGTGTAGGTGGCGTCTGCCGTTCCGTTCCCGCCTCTTATGGCATGGGACTTTCAGTTACCACTTCGTTCTAGTTGACAGTTGATAATTAATAAGTGATAATTTAGAATGTACAATTATTGTGGGGAGTTTCGGGCTGTGCCCTCAAGGGGAGTGGACTTCGTCCAAAGGGGAGTCTCACTACGCTCGAGGGGAGATATAAAACTGAAAGTTGAAAACTGAAAGTTGAAAATGTCCTTCCAAACTCTCCTAACCATTAAACTCTGAATTCTGAACTTTGAATTTTGAACTTTGAATTTTGAATTTTGAATTTTGAATTCCCCTCTCTATCCCCTAATCACTGATCACTGACCCCTGAAACCTATAACATGAAACCATCATGAAAAAAATCCTCTTTTCTTTTATTTTCGCTCTTTTGAGCATGAGCGTTTTCGCCCAGAATCCTGATGCTATCTGTGGCATTTATCACATGGTTGACCCTTTCTCCAAGGAAGGTTCCCAAGTGGAAATTTATAAAGCCGCCAATGGTGACTATGAAGGAAAGGTAGTATGGGTGGAAAATCCCAAAAAGAAAAAATTCTTGGGTTTGGTGTTTATGACCACCCTGCGGTATAATGCCGAAAAGAATGAGTATCAGAAGGGTACGTTGAAATATCCGGGCAAGTCAGGCACTTTTAGTACATATATGACCATTGTGGATGATAAGAAGTTGAAAGTGCGAGGCTATTGGGGTGTTGCCGCCTTAGGCAAGACCATGTATTGGTACCGGGAAACGAAAGTTAGGGAACAAAAAGATTAACGAAAGAAACAAAAAAAAGCATCTCCAAGAGATGCTTTTTTTATTAAGAAAATTCGTTTTCGGTTTTCCGTTCTCAGTTTTCAGTTTGTTAGTAGAGGAAGCTCAGCAGGATACCTGCGGCAACAGCACTACCGATTACACCGGCCACATTCGGACCCATAGCGTGCATCAGCAGGAAGTTGGTCTTGTCGTATTTCAAACCTTCCACATTGGAAACACGGGCACTGTCGGGAACGGCAGATACACCAGAGTTACCAATCAGCGGGTTGATCTTGTTGCCTTCTTTCAGGAAGAGGTTGAACAACTTGACGAACAACACACCGCAAGCGGTAGCGATAACGAATGAGAATGCACCCAGCACGAAGATTAGGATGGATTCCACTTTCAGGAAGGTGCTGGCTTGGGTGGAGCAACCTACGGTGAGACCGATCAAAATGGTCACGATATCAATCAATGCGTTGGAAGCGGTGTTGGCCAAACGTTTGGTCACAGAGCTTTCTTTCAGCAGGTTACCGAAGAAGAGCATACCTAACAAGGGAAGACCTGTAGGAACGAGGAATGCGGTTAAGAGGATGCACAAGAGGGGGAACATTACTTTCTCTCTGTGGCTGACCGCTCTTGGGGGACGCATTCTGATAAGGCGTTCTTTCGGAGTAGTGAGTAGGCGCATGATAGGTGGCTGGATCACAGGCACCAAAGCCATATAGGAGTATGCTGAGATGGCGATAGCACCCATCAAACTGGGAGCCAGCTTGGAGGAGATGAAGATGGCGGTAGGACCATCAGCACCACCGATGATACCGATAGCACCAGCTTCCATGGGGGTGAAACCCAGGGCCAAAGAAGCGGCATAAGCGGCGAAGATACCGCATTGGGCTGCAGCGCCAATCAAAATCAGCTTCGGGTTGGAAATCAAGGCGGAGAAGTCGGTCATAGCACCGATGCCAAGGAAAATCAGCGGAGGATATACACCTTTCAACACACCGAAATACAGGTAGTTGAGCACGGAACCGTTCTCATACACGCCCACCTGCAAACCGTCGGTGAAAGGAATGTTACCCAAGATGATACCGAAACCGATAGGAATCAGCAACATGGGTTCATACTCCTTCGTGATGGCGAGGGTGATGAAGATCAGACCGACAACAATCATAATCAGGTTACCCCATTCGCAGTTGGCGAAACCGGAGTAATTGAAGAACTGTTGCAGACCTTCTATAAAAAATTCCTTCATTATTCTATAGTTTTATTGATTTTACAATGATTGATAATTATTCTAAAACGATGAGTACATCACCTTCCATGACAGAATCGCCTTTGCGGGCTCTGATCTGTTTGATAACGCCATCTTTCGGAGCGTCGATGTTGTTCTCCATCTTCATGGCTTCGAGCATCATTACATGCTGGCCGGCTTTGACAGCGTCGCCTTCGTGAACGAATACATCAAGCACAACGCCTGGAAGCGGAGACTTGATTGAGGCACCACTGGTCGGAGCGGCTGGAGCCTGAGCCACAGTAGCCTTGGGAGCTGCGGCTTGAGGCACAACGGGAGCTGCCACTTTCACCACTTTCGGTTGGGGAACCTTGAGGTCTTCCATCTCTAACTCAACGGTATAGGGAGTGCGGTTCACTTCCACTGCTGCCTTGCCGTCTTCGATGTTGTTGATGTCAACGGTGTATTTGTTGCCGTTAATCGTAAATTTATAGGTTTTCATTTCTTCTTCTTGTTTTGATTAATAATTCTGTTATCTGCGTCTTATGACCTTTTTCATGAGCAGATTCTTCTGAGCCCATGGTGAGTAGTGTTTTGACGGCATGTCGATGGTGATCACTTCACTTTCCTCGTCATGCTGGCTGTTGAAGAACAGATGCAGAGCCATGGTGATGGCAGCCAGTTCCTCTCCAGTGGGACCTACTTCGTTGGCGGGAACATTGGCGGTGGCCGCCGGAACATCGGCTGCTTGCTCTTTCTTGGCCTTGCGGTCCTTGCGTGTAGCTGTGTAACCGAAGATTTTCAGCATGAGGAAAATCATAATCAGAGCGGCAAACACCACGCTGATGGAGATGACTGCCAGACCGATACCATGCGGGTCGCTCTTCTGCAAGTGCTCTGACTTGGTGGCTCCAGTCTGAACTTTGTTGACAGAACCTGGGGTGGCGTAGGGGAGCATGCCCATGTTGTTGATCTTTTTGCCTTTTTCTACCTTGGTGTTGATACCGTCTTCAAGGCAACCGTATGATTGTGTTGAAGTCAGTAATTCTTCAGGATATACAAAAATGTCAATCAGCGTTTTGCCATTGGAGTTGATCAAAGCCACATAGTGGTTAGCCGATGTGTTGGGATCAATATTGGTATGATAAGTGCCGTATAACGGGGAATTATCCAAGAAGAATACCTTCGAACTTCTCTGGGGAATCCAAGTTGTCGGGTCGGTGGTGGGAATACGGTACCATCTGCTGGCATCGCCTACTGACAAACCAGTGGTATCATCGGTCAGGTAGCAACCGGCGATGTTAACTTGGTTGTAGGAGGTGTTGAAAATCTCAATCCAGGGCACATGGCGTCCGTATTCATCAACATAGTTTGAATCGTTGACCACCAGCATCTCGTTGAGACGCAAGTCGGTAACCTGCTGTCCAAACAAAGCCATGCTGCTGCACAAAACGATGCAAAGCGTTAATATTTTATTTTTTATCTTCATAGTGACTTGTTTTAATTAAGAACTAAGAATTAAGAGTTAAGAATATTGAATTGTTTATTTGTCAAATTTAGATTCCCCTTCTTTTAGAAGGGGTGGCCGGAGGCCGGGGTAGTAATGGAGTTCTTAGTTTTTAGTTCTTAGTTTTTAATTTTTACAATGGCAGGTTATCGTGTTTCTTAGCGGGGTTCTCTAAGCGTTTGTTACGCAGGGATTCCAGAGCTCTGATGACACGGAAACGGGTGTTACGTGGTTCGATAACATCGTCGATATAACCATATTTGGCAGCCACATACGGATTGGCGAAAGCGTCTCTGTATTCGGCTTCTTTTTCGGCGATGAATTCGGCCTGTTTCTGGGGATCTTCGATGGCCTTGATGTCCTTGCCCATGAGGATTTCCACAGCACCCTTGCCGCCCATAACAGCGATTTCAGCGGTCGGCCATGCGTAGTTGATGTCGCCGCGCAAATGCTTGGAGCTCATCACGCAATATGCACCACCGTAGTTCTTACGCAAGATGACGGTAACTTTCGGAACGGTGCATTCGCCGTAAGCGTACAGCAATTTGGCACCGTGCAAGATGATACCGCCGTATTCCTGTGCAGTACCGGGCAGGAAGCCGGGAACGTCAACGAGGGTTACAATAGGAATGTTGAAAGCGTCGCAGAAACGGACGAAACGAGCGCCTTTTCTGGAAGCGTTGATGTCCAACACACCGGCCAAGTATTTGGGTTGGTTAGCCACGATACCTACTGCGATACCGTTGAAACGGGCAAAACCGATGATGATGTTGGGTGCGTAGTTGGGCTGGATTTCCAGGAACTTGCCGTTATCTACGATACCATTGATAACTTCCTTTACATCGTATGGTTTGTTGGGATTGTCGGGGATGATAGCGTTCAAAGCGTCGTCCAAACGGTTGATAGGATCTTCGCAGGGAACGTAAGGCGGCTCTTCCATGTTGTTAGAAGGCAGGTAAGACATCAGTTCACGCAACAAGGCGATACCTTCCTCTTCAGTGTCAACGGCGAAATGAGCCACACCTGATTTGGAGGAGTGGATGGAGGCACCACCAAGGTCTTCCACGGTCACATCCTCATTGGTCACGGTCTTCACCACCTTGGGACCAGTCACAAACATGTAGCTTGTGTTCTTTCTCATCATGATGAAGTCGGTGAGGGCGGGGGAGTACACAGCACCACCGGCGCAGGGACCGAAGATGGCGGAGATCTGAGGTACTACACCTGAAGCCAAGATGTTACGCTGGAAGATTTCAGCGTAGCCAGCCAAGCTGTTCACACCTTCCTGAATACGTGCTCCACCGGAATCGTTGAAGCCGACCACAGGGGCACCGACTTTCATGGCCTGATCCATCACCTTGCAGATTTTCTGGGCAAAGGTTTCGGACAGTGAGCCGCCGAAAACGGTGAAATCCTGTGAGAATACATAGACCAGACGGCCTTCTACGGTACCATAACCGGTAACCACACCGTCGGACAGGTATTTTTCTTTTTCCAAACCGAAGTTTGTGCAGCGATGGGTGACGAACATGTCGAATTCCTCGAAACTACCCTCGTCAAGGAACATGAGGATACGTTCACGCGCGGTGAATTTTCCTTGTGAGTGCTGTTTGTCGATACGCTTTTCTCCACCACCCAAACGGGCTTTGACGCGCAACTCCAACAGTTCGTTAATTTTTTCTTGCATTGTCATAAGTAGATGAAATTTAATGATTTATATTTGAATTTATTTTATGGATTATCAGTTTTTAGTATTTTAATACTCAAAAATGCAAAAATAGGAAAAAATTCGGTATATATATTATTTTATATTTTTTTTTCTGTAGTTTTTCCAAGAAAAAAAAAGCGGACACATTGGCCCGCTTGTGCGACTTATAATTGCAAGGTTGCACTACTTTTATTCAAATAATCATCGAGATTGAAACAGTTCCGAAAAAAACTTTATTTTTTGTTCACGATGATGCTTTTTATAGGGATGTCTGCCACTTTAATCAGGTAGATACCTGAGGAGGAAACAGCGTGCCGGATGGTTTCGGGGGCATTGGATTGGCTGAATAAACACCGACCGGATACATCGTAGATGCTTACATCTAGCCCTTCAATACCCTTGATTATAATGTTCCCATTGGAGGAGTATATGAAGACTTCAGTTTTTGTGACATCTTCAATGTCTATGGTATTGGCTTCGAAAAATGCTTCAATGTTAACATCTTCGGTGGCGAAAAAATCGTAGTGCTCATTTGTTTCGCCATTGCTCCAACCTGTGAAGATAAAACCTTCGTTGGCGATAGCGGTGAGGGAAATCAGGGTACCTGCGAATACACTGTTTTCGGGGGTGCCTGTTACGGTACCCATGGTGGAGTCGTATTGAACGATGATGTTGAAGAACTGTGGGGCGGTGACGGCATTGATGGCCATGGGATAGGTGTATAGAGGGTGCCAGCTGCCATTGTCGCTATAGACGCTGTCATAAACGAACCCTGCGGCAGGAGTACACCATTTTTCAAAGTCACCGTTCATAAGGGTTTGGTTTAAGCCTCTATCGGTTTCTCCATTGTTTTTACTCTCCCAGATGTTGTCACTGAGGAGTGTGCCGTTTTCAATGAAACGGATATCGTCAAGCTGGCCATGATTGTCAATGGAGTAGCTGAAGCGTGGGTCGGCGGCGGTTATGGTATCCATGGCGGCTTGGACAGGGATGGTGTCGGCGGCGAAGCGTATGCCCCAGGCGAGTGCTGCCTCTCTCCAGTTGACAGCGAGTATGGCTTGATTGTCGCCTGTGCCGGCCCAAAAGGTTATTTCGCTGGCGCTGATGCTGGCCTCCGCATGGCGGAAATAGGCATGTACAACGATATTACTGTCAGCGATGAGCGTGAGGCTGTTGTCGAAATACATGGTGTTGTTTCCGAGAACCCACTTGTAGAACTCGTAGCCCTCATTGGCAACAGCGGTGAGTGTGATTTCGCTGCCCTGACGGATGTTTGTATGGCTGTTAGCGGTACCCATAGTGCTGTCGTTGACAAGAACCGTAATGTCGTAGAAGTCAACGTGCGATGCGGTGAAAACGTGTCTGCTCCATGGCCCGTTCTCTGTTGCGGAACAGACTGGACGGAGGTAGAAACAGTACGTGCTGTCGTGTACGAGTCCTGTGAGATTTATATTGGCTGTGGTGATGACCTGTGCAATAGTGTCAAGTAGATTATCGTTAAGGGTATCGTTGTCGCTTAATGTGTATTGCCATGAGGTTTCCTCGTTACCGGGATACCAGGAAAAACAGGCCGTGCTGTCGGTTAAGTTGGTGAGGTACAATGTGTTTATTGGCAGGCAGTTGCTAGTACGGATGTAGCAAAGCTGCATGTCAGGTCGCGGAAGGATAACGGAGCCGGTGGCGGAAGATGTCGGATCGCTGCTGTCCTGGGCTTTGTGCCAGAATTTGCCGCTGACCGAGGTGGCGCTGACTCCTTTGCGGCAACCTCCGACGGCAGTACAGCCAACCCCACGGACGAGGACGAGTAACTGTTGTCCGTTGGAGACGCTGACGGGGCTGTTAAAGGGGAAGTTAATCCAGCCTGCCGTCAATTCGCCTGGTGTGCCGTTGAAGATTTGCATGGCGCCGGCCTGGAGGATGGCGAAAGTGGTTTGGTTGGTGAATGTAAAGTCGCCATCAACGACCTTTACCCATAGCTCCATGTTGGAAGCGTCGGCAGGTTTGTTGGAAGTGGAATTGACAGCGATGGATTCTATGGCGCCGGTCTGGTCGATTTCATAGAGCATGGCAGCATAAAGGTAACCGAAGTAGCCAGGAAAGAAATAGTCGGAGGTGGTGGTTGCGGTGCCAAAGGTCTCGCAGGGAGAAGGGAAGTCTGTGGTGCGGACGCTGTCGAGAACAACTGTGTCGCTGGTGGCACCTGTGACAGGATTGAAGGCACAGACGTAGATGTCGTAGGCACTGTCAGTATATAGGCCGATGAAGGGGTGCATGCCTGCGTGTGCAGTGAGGGTCTCGGTGACGGTTACCCATTCGCTGGTTGCGGGTATGCTGTCGTGTGGCGCTATGGCAGTGCGCCAAGCGATTTCATCGGCGTAGTTGGCTGTGTCGCTTTGCCAAGTGGCTGTCAGTGCGTTGTGAGCTATATTTATGACGCCAAGGTTTATGACAGTGGGCATCTCTGGCGGCATGGTGATGCTGTCCGGAGTGCTCCAGGGAGAAACTTCTCCGCCAAACACATTGCGGAAGTATAAGAAATATCGAGTGCTGCTTTGCAGTCCGGAGATTTCGAAACAGCTGGTGTCAATGCCGGAAGCTGTGGGAGTAATGCTGTCCAGGACAGTGGCATCAAGCAAGATGCTGCTGACAATATAGTCGTAGTGGGTGGGTTGGCCTAAGTCGAGACCTGTGTTGAGAACCTTTACTTTGGCGCTGTGTTTGCCATTGACACGAGCCCATTGAATCTCTGGAACGCGTACATTGGGGAAGGTCCTGAAAACGGTGGTGGCCCAGTTGCTGCTGCCTTCATTGTGGTCGCTGCCATTGCATAGCGTGCGGAGATATACATTGTAGTTGTGGTCGGGAGTAAGTCCAGTGATTATGTGACTGGTGACAGTGTCAGAAACGGTTGTGGGAGTGGTTGTGTCAAGTTCCGCTGAATCGAGAGGAATAGGGCTAACAATAATTTGATTTCCAACGCAATAGTCAGCATCAGAGGCTGTCCAGCTGATAGATGCCGAGGTGTTGGTGATACTGTCGGCAAAAAGGGCGGTCACGGCGGGACACGCTTCGGTTAGAACTGCATAGAATACTTCTACCTTGGGCAGGAAGTTTTGTGCAGTGCCACCATGCAAACTGTATGCGTTACTTCCTTTTCCGTAACGACTGCTGGCATAATCGGTAGTGATGCCGTAGAAGTTGACATCGTCATAGCCATCTGCAGCGTTGGGGTTGGCTTGGAAACTTACCAGAAGATTGCCTCCAGTGTATGTATATGGCTGGTCAAAAACGATATCGAAGCCATTGGTGGAGTTGACCGTACTGCCGACGCAAACTCCATTGAAGACGGTGACAGCATTTTCAAGCGTGTTGTATGCGGAAAGAAGGGTGTCGCCCACCACTTTTATCTTGACAGTCATGGGTTTTGTGTCAGTCCATGCCGTGCCGTTGCCGGAGTAAACGAAATAGTGCAGACGAGTGATGGACTTGCCTGTAAGTGAGGTGAGCAATGAAGCCGGATAAACTGATTGGCAGGCTATAGGTTCGTCAAAATAGTTACCATATATCGGCAGGTATCGGTTATGTGTTGTTCCTTCTGCCACGATGACAGACTCTTCGCCAGCAAGACCACGTGTGATCACGCTGTCTTCAAGCCATGGGGTGTCACAGGAACTCTTCAGATAGACATAATATCGTGTTTCACGGTTGAGGCCTTCGACCGTATATTCGTGTGCATTGTTGATAATAGTGTATGGTGTGGTGTCCATTGCATTAAAATCGAGGCGTGTGGAACTGTTGATAAGGTGGTGTATGATGACAGAGGTGTCGGGATTCTCCCATCGGACAATATAGCGAACACGTCCGGTCTCGAATGTCAGGTTGCGGTCTGCAACGCAAGACTCGGACTGTAGGGTGATGACATAGTCGCTGTATAGAATCCGGTCCTCAGCTTTGACGCGTACAACGAGCGGTGTGTTCATGCGGAGGTAGTTCTTGATGGTACTGCTTCCCACAACGCAGGTGAAACTGCCATTGGCAGCTGTGTCAATATAGACAAGGGCTCCAGGTGAGAGATTCCAGAGGATGGAAAGCCCGGAGAGGTCGGTTGTGTACCATACTGGTATGGTGATGGTGTGTCCGAGAGTGTCGAACACTATGTTGCCCCGCACTGTATTGCCTGTCGCGCTGATGGTTGTCAGTTCGTGGCCTGCGCGTAGGGTGCGGACATCAATGGTGGCGGCACGCGAGCTGTCGGAAGCTGAGCAAAGTGTGCGTACGATGAAGTTGAAGGAGTTGTTCTCCGGCAGATTGGAAAAGGTAATGGTGGAACTGTGGATAGTGCTGTATGTTGTATCGTTATCTTGAATCTTGAGAATGCTATAAATGACGGAAGTATCGGTGTTGTTCTCCCAATTGAGGGTGATACTGTTGCTGTTGGCGGAAGCAGTGAGGTCTTGGGGCTTGATGCAGCTTGGTGTATGTTCAAAAACCAGGTCGTCGAAATAGACGCTGACGGTCGTGCCAGGGATTTTTGTCAGGCGCAGGGCGGCACGGTCGGCAGTGTTGGAAGCGCCGTGCAGGAATCCTTCATATTCGGCATAACCATTGCCGGAGAGTGATAAAATGTCGAGCGGAACGAAGGATGAAGCATCATCAATGTTACCGATGGTTCCAAGTTCAACTGTAAAAGGTGAGGTTGTGTTGGCCCATATACGTACCATGTTGTTGGCCATCGGGTTAAGAATCGGGTCGATGGCAGGTAAAATGGCAATTACCGTGTCTCCATACGTGGAACCGCTGCTCATAAAAAAGTACAGAGAGTTGTTACCTGTGTGGGTCGGAAAACTGCTGGCAACGTATGGATAACTGTTATAGGTGGAAGCGTTGTTGAAACGGTCCCAGCAGAGTGGAAGCTCGAGACCGCCCGTACCAGTATATTGCGCGATCTCATTAGTTTCAAAACCGCATGAATAGGGAAGGGTCACCGGTCCGCAAGGGGTCTTGAAGAACGTGCGTACAGGAAAACTTTCAGAGCTGCTGTCGCAATTAGCCGTAACGGCTATGTTGTAACTGCTTATGGCCGAAAGTCCTGTGAGAGTGTAGGAGGTGTCGGTCAAACCTGAAGCCACGAGTATGTTATTGCGATAAACATTGAAGGTCGCGCCAGAAGCGTTCGTGTCGCGCCACGATAGGAAACAACTGTCCCAGGCAAGTCCTGAATAGGTAAGGTCGAAAGGTTTGTGGCAGCTTCTGGTGTCTATACATCCGTTAAGTCTCATCACTGGACGATAGCTGTAGAAGGCCCTGTTGTCGCTGAATGTGGTGCTTTCGGGGTTGGGATTGATATTGTTGGAATAAAGGGCAAGCGCCTTCCTTCCTGTACAGTTCGTGTAGGCGAACTTGTACGAGCTGCCATCATAGCCTGAAGCATTGTCATGGACTATCACCAACAGATTGGTAGAACCATCATATTGATAAGGAGTGGTGAAGTTGAAAGTGTTCCATCCTTGTGAACAGTTTAAGCTGCCACTATAAACCAGTACAGAACTGGCATCGATGGGTACAATGTCACTGTTTGATGAAAACACCGTTTTGTTGGTGGGCATGAGATAAATCCTCACATCGGAGGCATGGGTCATGGTGGTTGAGCTGCTGAGGAAATAGCTGATACTGTTTAGGGTCATAGGGTTACCGATTTCGGCGGCATCAATGATGGTCTCCGTTAGCGAATAGTTGTAATAGGTGTTTACTGGCAGGTAGGCGCTGCTCAGGTATGAGTTGCCGTCGCCAATGGCTACAGTGTCTTGGTTGCACTGGGCGTATGCCACAGATGATACTAAAACCAGAATTGCTATGACTAAGGAATTGAAGTGTTTGAACATAGTGGAAGATTTTCGCCAATATAAGTGTGTTTCGCTTTGTTTCTGAGTTTTTTCGCAAGTTGATATGCCAAAAAGAGATATTTTTGAATTTATTTTTTTTGTGCTTCCTTCCGTGATTTTGCCAAATGATGCGCTAGGAAAATATCCAATTCATACACCTTGCTGATTTGTTTGGCGGTAAGAAATTTTGAAAACTTATGGTAGTATTTTTCACGGATGTCTATGATTTTCGAACCGCGTTCGAAACGGGCTTGGATAATCTTTTCCACCTCCTCATCGCTCATCTCGTCTGTCAGGTCTGGAATACGTCCTAAAGCCCAGATTTCCTTCTGATAATTGCAGTAAGTCCGAATAAACAGCTTGCCAACAGTGTCGTTTGTCGTTAAAGACAGTTCTTTGGCAATATATTTAGCTTGTTTTATCGCCAATTGTTCACGACTCATCCTCTGTTTTTCGGTATTTTGTGCCATAAGCATAGAGAAACTTATCAATAATAGACACAATAAGCCTGAAAATTTACTTAACTTATTCATATTCAAATATTTTTATTGATAAAGAAAAAAATCATTTTCATAAATTTCCATCAAGAACTCCTGATCTTCCTCACTCAGTTGGTTGAAGGCTTTTTCCACTTGCTTAAAACTTTCTTCCTCATTTAGTTGGTTAAAGGCCAGCTCTACTTGTTCATTGCCGTTTCCCGAATTTTCCGTTGCAGGCCAAAACGCCCGTATAATGATCATCAAGAGTGCCACAGCCGTCATTGCGGCCAAAATCTTGTAAATAAGCTTCCGATGTTTACTTGTATTTCCTGCAATGATCTTTCTTTTCCCTGAATCCGCTACCGCGATTTTCATCCTTACTTCCGTCTGTTCGAAAAATCCTTCGGGAATTGTATAAGGCATTCTGCGTCCAAACTTCTCTAAATCAATGTCTTCTTTCATATTTTTAATCGTGATTTTTAATGTATTGAACAATTTTTTCTTTGGCAATATGATAATTGGCTTTTATGTTGTTCTTTTCAAAACCCGTTATCGTTGCAATCTCCTCATACGAAAGCTCGTCAAAATAACGGAGGTTGAAAGCCAGCTGCTGTTTGAGTGGCAAGATGTGAACCGCCTGCTGCAATTTCACAGCCAGAACGTCGCTATAATCAACATATTCATCTGCCTTTAAATTGAAAACATCTTCGGGTGCATCTTCCAATGAAAGTATGTTTTTTCCTCGCTGATGTTCCAGAAACCGGAGTGACTCATTGGTGGCGATACGGAAAATCCATGATTTAAGGGAGAATTGGGGATTGTATTGGTCGAAAGCATGAAAAATACGTACGAGAGTTTCCTGCAGCACATCCTGTGCGTCATCATGTGCTACCACCAAACGTCGAATATGCCAATAAATCGGCCTCATATAAACTGCCATGAGCTTGTCGAAACCCTTTTCGGGATCTTCTCTCATGGCAGAAATGATGTCGTGATCTATTGGCATAATCTATAAGGTTGACTGACATTAATTATACCCTGCAAAGATATTAAAGTAAAATCAAAAAGAGAAATTTTTTCAATTGTCACTTTCTTGTTGTCTTAACCATATAAAGAAAAATAAGTAGAACGTGAAGATAGATATTGCATGTATAATAAATTACATGGAGAACTTGATGCCGGCGAATAAACTGCGGGGCAGTACGGGACCATAAATATAGCCCGCATCACGCAGCTCGCCTTTGTCAAAGTCTTTTTGATAACTGTTGAATATATTCTTCATACCCAGACTGAGTTCCAGAATCATGTTGTCTTTCAGTTTGATTCCGTATGCGATTTTAAAGTTCAGGTCGAAGAAGGGCTTTGACACTTCCTCGCGGTCGGTATCAACAAATCCTGCGAAATGTTGTAACAGCATTTTCCCTGTATATGTACCAGTAAGCGACAAGTCAAGGCGTTTCACAGGAGAATAGTATATCATGAGGAAACCGTAGGTGTTGGGTGAGCGGAACATTTTGGTCTGTGGCTCCACCATCTCGCTCCACTGCTCAGGCTCGCGGTAACGGCTTTGCTGATAAGTAAATCCGGCTTGGATTTCCAGGTTTCGTATCGGAATGTATTTTACTTCTACATTCAATCCTCCAACGTATGCTCCTGAGCCATTTTGTCTGATTAACATTTTATTCCCAGCTTCATCGGTACCTTCTTCATTCAGTACAAATACATTGTTAAGTGTGGTGAAGAATCCTTCAAAAAGCACATCCACGGCAGAATTGTGCCATTGTTTGGCAAAATCCACCGAGAGGTTCACGGAATGGGAACGTTCTGGTTTCAAATCAGGAGAAATACGAATAATGGACACCTCACCTCCGACGGCTGTAATGTGTAGGTCTTCATCAAACGCTTGTGGGGCACGGAAGCCTTTCGCATATCCAGCTCTGAATGTGAGCCATTCCAGCGGAGCATAGCGCACGTTGACCCGCGGACTGAAAATGGGTGCTTTTATCATGTTGTGCTTATCGAGACGCAAACCTATCAGCAAAGACAGCTTCTTGTTTTTCCATTCATTTTGAAGGAATGCTCCCAAAATGTGTACCTTTTGGTCTATAATGCGGTTATAGCCCAAAGCCTCATCATACAGAGAATTATGATTGTATTCCAATCCTGTTGTCAACGTGGCGGGCATAAAGAGGAATTTCTTCATGTAAAAGACATATTGTGCGCCTGCTACAACGGCCAAGTCTTTGGTATTTCCGTATGCGTTGGGATCCTTTCCCGCACCATAATAGCTGTTACGGCGAATGGATTGCAGCGAGGAATATATTTGCAGCCAATGTTTGGCGTTTTTGGAATAAAAGTCGTACTTTAACCCTGCACAATGGATGTTATGTTCGGTTTGTTCTGTAATATCGGCTTCGTGGGCAGGCAATGACAAATTGTTGCCACCACGTCGGAATTCATTAAGTGTGTGGTATTCAAGAGAAAGTTTTGACTGGACACCCATCTTGACAAAACCTCTGAATCCGATGTTTTTAGTGTTCAACTTGCCAATTTCTGTGAAGCCATCTTTGTCGTGGTCGTAAGGAGAACGCTGACGGGCAGAGGCAAATATGGTGATTCCTGCCCGATTGTTCCTGTCCACGAGAGTGGCATTTGCCACTGTGTTGGCGTCAAGACTTCGCATACCGATAAAAGTGAGGTTTGTTCCAACAGAAACGCTGTTTGCTTTGGGTTCTTTGGTAAGAATATTGATGGTTCCGGCAACTGCGTTCGAACCGAAAATGGCGGAACCGCCGCCGCGTATTATTTCCACCTTTTCAATCATGTTGACGGGAATCTGTTCCAGTCCGTAAACCTGTGACAGTGCACTGCTTACCGCACGTCCGTCGATAAGTATTTGTGAATAAGCTCCTTCTAACCCGTTGATTCTGACTTGCTGGAAACCGCAATTCTGGCAGTTGCTTTCCAAGCGAAGTCCTGGTTGGAAATTGAGCCCTTCTGCCAAACATACTGAATTGGTGTTGCTAAAGACCTTCGGAGTGATTACCCCGACCATTACCGGTGCCTCTTTTCGGCTTGTCTCGTTCTTGTTTGACGAAATAACCACATCATTCAACATGATGGCATCTTCTTCCACCTCGAAATTCAATTCCATACCCTTGCCGGATACAACTGTAACTTCTTTTTCTTGTGTTTGATAGCCAATCATAAAAACGGAAATGGTGTAAGTGCCCTCAGGCAGGTCGTTCAAAAAGTAATGGCCACTTGCATCAGTAACGGTAGCTACTGAGGAGCCTTTGACTGTCACATTCATGTAGGCAATATGTTCTTGCGTGTTTTTATTGATTACATGCCCGAAAATGTGGGCATCTGTTGGTTTATGTTTTTTAGTTTTGTGTTCTTGCGCCCAAGCACAACTAAACAAGGTCAGCAATAATACTGACAATAATAATTTTTTCATTTGTTGTGTTTTAAAGTGAATAAATAGGATTTGTTTTTTTTTTATAAAGCAACAAATGGGGGGGCACGAAGCAGAAAATGTATTAAGATGGAAACATCAGTTTGGGTTAACTCCTTTTTCGTAGGTATATCAAGCTCATAGACAGGAGGAATCGTTGGTGTATATACAGCAGGAGTTGTAAAAACCGCATGTGAAATCTGGTCAATATGGATGATCTCACCTTTGCTATGTTGATGATGACTCTTCTCAAAAATGTTATAAAGATGGGAGTGGACTATCACTACCCCTTTCAAAATATGTGTGTGCGGGAAGATAGAAGTACAGAGAAAATGACCGAGAAATCCGGCCAATAGAATAATCCCCAATATTTTTCTGCACTTCTGTGACATTAAAGCTTTCTGTTACAACAATAATTTTTTTATGGCTGCAAAAATACGAAAAATCAGTGATGATTAACAGTCTTTATCGCAACAGCCGCTATCACTTTCAATTTCTATGGTGGCGTGTGTGATATTCTTCGTGCGAAGTACTTCTTTTAACCTTTTACGAACAGCAGACGCCTTGTGTTCATCGTCAATGACCACATGAGCTGTAAGAGCGTTTTCCGTTGTGCTCATTGCCCAGATATGCAAGTGGTGAACCTCGTTGACATACTTCACTTCCTGCATGGTTTGTATCACTTTGTCCACCTCAATACCTTCAGGCACACCATCCAATGCCAGCCGCATGCTTTCTCGCAGCAAATTCAATGTGCTTATGAGGATGACGATTGCTATGACAATACTGGTGACCGGATCAATGAAAAACCATCCTGTGAACGAAATGACAATTCCGCTGATGACCACGCCGATACTTACCAACGTGTCTGCGGCCATGTGGAGGAAAGCGCCGCGGATATTGATGTCATTTTTTTGTCCTTTCAACAACAGCAGGGCCGTCACACCATTAACCAGAATACCTATGCCGGCAGTCCATGAAATGACGAAACCATCGATATTGACAGGTTCATATAGTTTGCGAATGCTTTCCGCTATGATAGCCCCGACCGCAACAAGTAATAAGACGGCGTTGATCAGCGAAATAAGGATGGTGCTTTTCTTGTATCCGTATGTATAACGCTTGTTGCTGTGCAGTCGCACAAGATGTAATCCGAGAACTACCAACGCTAACGAAAAAACATCGCTTAAATTATGCCCTGCATCGCTCAATAACGAGAGGCTGTTTTGCCAAAAGCCAATACATGTTTCCACTCCGACAAAAAGAAAATTCAGCACGATGGAAATCCATAAAATCTTGCGTGTCTGTGCATTGTTTACGTGCACATGGTGGTGATTATGGTGGTGATTGTGGTGGTGGTGGTCGGGACTCATAAGATGTAGTTTTAAATTTTTTGCAAAAATGATGTTTTTTTGGAATATGGACAATACCTAATTATTGGTATTTTTCATACCCGACATTATCATATTCTTGTTCCATACAGGGTGTTATATGGTTGCCTGATATTCGTTTCGAATATTATCAATATAATGAAAGAATTTGTCTAAAACGGAAGTACGAAAGGGGGCTGAGGACGTGGAACTCCTGATGCGTGAGGGCGGTGTACTGATGGCAGTTGCCAGGAATCTGATGAACAAAGAAATTTTTTTAGTTTTTTTAGATGTATATTAGTGATGGTGATTTATCATGAAAAAATAACTTCTTCTTGGTATATTGTGTTGTTGATAATAATCGCACTTTTGCATGCGAAAAACTTGTGTGCTTAATAATTCAATTCAATAGTGTCACAGAAACGTATCACTTAAAAATTTCCAATTATGAAAAAAACACCGTTACTCAAGGTTTTGCTCTCATACGCGGGGCGGAGGAAAATAATGACCTATGCGTCGATGTTTTTCTCGGCTCTGAGCAGCCTTCTAATGTTAATTCCGTTTATATACATCTGGGCCATACTTCGCGAAGTGTTGCGCATTGCTCCTGATTATAGTCAGGCTGTAAATGTGGAACGGTATGGATGGATGGCAGTTTTTTTTGCCGTGGCGTCTATTCTTGTTTACGTTGCAGCACTGATGTTCTCGCACATGAGTGCTTTCCGTATAGCTTCTAACATGCAACGGAAAGCCATGCGCCATATTATGACTTTGCCTATTGGTTTTTTGTCTCGTATTGGCAGCGGAAAAATCAGGAAATGGGTCAATGAGTCCACGAGAAGTACTGAGACCTATCTGGCACACATGCTTCCTGACAAAGCTGGCATGTATGCCACAGTGGTTGGTCTTGCTGTGCTGATGTTTGTTTTCGACTGGCGGATGGGGCTGCTGTGCATTGCCACTGTTGTTATTGCCCTTATTGTGATGATTTCGTTGATGACAGGAGTTACCCTTAAAGAAAAAATGAAAGTGTACAATGCTGCATTGGATGCCATGTCGAACGAGGCGGTGGAGTATGTGCGTGGAATTCCCGTGGTGAAAACCTTTGGACAAACGGTGTTCTCTTTCAAACGATTCAAAGCGGCTATAGACAATTACGGCAAGTGGGTCATCTCATATACCTACCAACTGAGGATTCCTATGACGCTATTCTCTACACTGCTCAACTCCACGTTTGCGGTACTCATCGGGGTGACGTTGTGGGCTGCGCATAGAGGGACCGCCGACAGTTCTTTTTTATTGAATCTGATCTTTTATATCATTATCACACCCGTTGTGGCCATAACACTCAACCGCATTTTGTTTGCAAGTGAAAATGAGATGATAGTGGAAGAAGCGCTGAAAAAGGTAGATAATATCTTGCAACTGGATCCCTTGTCCGCGACTCCGAACCCACTTATGCCGAAAGGCAATGAGATTGTCTTGGACAAGGTAAGATTCCATTATCCGGAGAGTAATCGTGACGCGGTTGCGGATATTGATTTGACTATCCATGCAGGAGAAAAGGTGGCTTTTGTAGGACCTTCTGGTGGTGGTAAGACCACTTTGGCCAGTCTAATAGCCCGTTTCTTCGATGTCAGTGAAGGGAGGATTTCCATTGGAGGAACTGATATACGACAAATTGACAAACATGAACTTATGAGTCGCATTTCATTTGTATTTCAAGACAGCCATTTATTGAAAACCAGTATTTTCGAGAATGTAAGGTTAGGTAAGCCACAAGCGTCTCGTGAGGAAGTATTAGAGGCTTTGCATAAAGCGCAGTGCGACGACATATTGAATAAATTACCAGACGGTATTGACACGGTTATCGGGTCAAAAGGGGTTTTTCTTTCAGGTGGAGAGTCGCAGCGCATTGCCATTGCTCGTGTTATTCTCAAGGATACTCCCGTGATTATTCTTGACGAGGCTACCGCCTTTGCGGATCCTGACAACGAAGCCCGTGTGATGCAGGCTTTTAAGGCCTTTTCGGAAGAAGGAAAGACACTGATTATGGTTGCCCACCGTCTTTCTTCTGTGACCAATGCAGACCGTATCGTTGTTTTAGAGGAAGGACGCATCGCAGAGATAGGAACACATGAGAATCTGTTGAAAAAGAAAGGCAAGTATCATACAATGTGGAAACAGTATCTTGAATCAATAAAATGGAGGTTAAAATGAATATTATCAATTATATACGACACAAATACGCTCTTACGCACAAAGGAACTATAGACCTGATAAAATCTTGTTTGTCTTGTGCGGTCATGGATCTTATACTCATGCTGCCTGTAGGGGTGCTTTACCTCCTTGTCTCCGAACTTCTGTACGGAAGCATTAAAAATCCCATGTTATACGTTTGGTTAGGCCTTGGCTGTCTCGTGGCTATTATCGCTATGCTGTTTTTTAAATATAATATGCAATATGTCTCGGTTTATGAGGAAAGTGGGAAACGACGCATTGCTTTGGCCGAAAAATTGCGCAAACTGCCGCTGTCTTTTTTCGGGAAGAAAGACTTGGCTGATTTAACCAGTACAATCATGTCTGACTGTGCCAGCATAGAGACTGGCACTTCGCATTGGATTCCTGACCTTGTTGGATCCATGATTTCCACAACGCTTGTCAGCATTGGCCTTTTTTTCTTCGATTGGAGGATGGCCTTGGCGGCCGTATGGGTCGTTCCCGTAGCATTGTCTGTGGTACTTTTCTCGGCAAAAGTGCAGAACCGTTTTGTGCGCAGGCAGAAAGTGGCCGAAATGGAACTTGCCGACAAAATTCAGGAGGGTTTGGATGCATTTCAGGACATTCGAGCCAATGATGCTGAAGCCACTTATCTTGACGAGCTTGATCCTAAAATCAATCTCGTGGAAAAACGTTTTGTCCAAACCGAATTGGGTTTAGCTTATTTTATTGTTTCCGGGCAAATGATACTGAAAGTTGGCATTGCCACAGTTGCCCTTGTGGGCAGCGCATTATTGTCCTCAGGCGGTATCAGTATCCTCACATTCTTTTTATTTCTGCTTGTGGCATCACGTCTGTATGACCCCATGTCGAGTACGCTTATTCATCTTGGTGCGGTACTTTCGCTTAACATCCAAAGCGAGCGAATGAATGACATCTTATGCCACGAGGAGCAGTCTGGTACGACATCGCTTACCAACACGGGTTACAGTATTTCGTTTGAAAATGTCCATTTTTCTTACGAAAAGTCAGGAAAAGTGCTGGACGGCGTTTCTTTTCAAGCTAATCAGGGAGAAGTGACGGCATTAATTGGCCCTTCCGGTTCAGGAAAAACAACTGTGTCGCGGCTGGCCGCCCGCTTTTGGGATATTCAGTCAGGCCAGATTACGGTGGGGGGAATGGATATTTCAAAAATAGATCCTGAAACTCTTATGTCGCTATATTCGATTGTATTTCAAGATGTTACGCTATTTAATAATACGGTGATGGAAAATATCCGTATTGGCCGCAAGGATGCCTCCGATGAAGAGGTTATCGCGGCGGCGCGAATGGCCCATGTGGACGAATTTGCCGAGAAACTGTCTTCTGGCTGGAACACTCTTATTGGGGAGAACGGTTCGGAGTTGTCGGGGGGCGAGCGTCAGCGCATCAGCATTGCCCGTGCATTTCTGAAAGACGCACCTATTATTTTATTAGACGAGGCTACTGCCTCGTTAGACGTGGAAAACGAGACATTGATTCAAGAGTCTCTCTCCCGCTTGATCAAGAATAAAACCGTACTGATTATTGCGCATCGTATGCGTACTATTGCGGGCGCTGACAAAATTGTGGTTTTACAATCAAGAAAGGTGGTTGAATCGGGAACCCACAAAGAATTATCGAAATCCAAAGGATATTATCATAGAATGCTTCAACAGCAACAGCCAAACGACATGCCATCATCTCTATAAATGATCGTAGGCTTGGCCTTGTCGTAGTAGGCGATCGTGCGTGCTCGATGCCATGGCATGGCCAACCCGACAGGCTATGTTACACCAAATCCCGGATTGTTTTGCCGATGTTTATGAGGTGGTCCGCAATTCGTTCTGAGTTTTGTGCAAGCGAGAGGTATTCGGCCCCAACAGAGGGCGTGCATACACCGTGTACGAGTCGCTCAATGTGGTTTCTGCCCATAATGTCGGTGAAGTCATCAATCTCGTCCTCGATTTTGTTGGCTCGTTCAAGGGCTTCGAGGTCGAGTTTGTGGTAGGCTTGCAGGGTCTCCTTATACAGGTTGAGAATCATTTGTTCCAATTTCATGATTTCCGCGATGGCTTCCTTCGAGAAAGTGGCATTTTGTTCTTTTAGCGCATCAGCATATTCGACAATATTTTCCGCATAGTCGCCAATACGCTCAAGGTCACTCACTGTGCGTATAGAAGAAGTGATAAAGCGTTGGTCGAAACTGTTAAGTTGCTTGTCGGAGAGTTTTACCGTGTAGTTCACCAATTCTTTGTTCAGGTAATTCAACAGGATTTCTGTTTTTCTGAATTTTTCTATTTCGCTGTAATCCAGTTTTGTAACGATATGAATGGACCTCTGGAAGTTTTGCATGGCCTGTTCTGCCATATTCTCAATTTCAGCCTTCATCTGGCGGATGGCGACCACAGGGGTACGTAGCATCTGCTCGTCGAGGAAACGCAAATAAGGTTCATCGCTTTTTTCTTTGGGAACGTCCTTTATGATTCTGCAAGACAAGTTCACCAAGGCATTGGTCAAAGGCATGGCAACCAGCATGGTGCAAATGTTGAACACGGTATGGAACATGGCCAGTTGCAATTGGGGCGCTGAGGGGAACAGTTGTTCAAACAGGTTCCCGAAAGTCCAGTCACCGCCTGTTGAAATGCGAAGCAGAAAACCTATCAACATAAAGATGATGACACCCATTGTGTTGAAAATCAGGTGTATTGTCGCTGTCCGCTTGGCGGCGGTGCCACTTGTGGCACCCGCTATGAGGGCCACGACGCATGAGCCGATGTTGCTACCCATTGTCAAATAGATACCCTGGTCGAGTGTTACCAATTTCGAGACGACCATTGTGATGGCGATAGTGGTCATTACTGAGGATGATTGGATGATGGCGGTCAGAATGGCACCAACCAGAACCAGCAGTATGACATTGTTGATGTTGGCGAGAAATTGTCTGACAGCTTCCGACGCGGCGAATTCGTCCATCGCGTTGGCCATCATCGAAAGACCGACAAACAGCAATCCGAATCCTGTCAGGATGCCGCCTATCTGCTTGGTTGAATTGCGCTTGCTGAACAGGGTCATAAATGCTCCTATGCCTGCAAAGGCGGCAAAAATGATGGTGGTGGATATGCTGTTAGTGCCAAACATTCCCAAGGCCACCAATTGTGCTGTGACAGTTGTGCCGATGTTGGCGCCATAAATGATGGTGGCTGCCTGTGTGAGTGACAGGATGCCCACATTGACGAAACCGATAACCATCACGGTTACCGCGCCACTGCTTTGTATGGCAGCTGTACCTACTGTGCCGATGCCCACACCAAGCCATTTGTTTTTGCCTGTCTTGGAAAACAGCTGTTTCAGCCGTTTCGACGACACGGCCTCGAGGTGGGAGCTCATCATTTGGCAGGCCACGAGAAACACGCCTATGCCTGCTGTCAAGGTCAGGATTGCAATTAAAATACTTGTAAAGTCCATGTTTTAATTATTTTGTTTTCAGAATGAAAAATGGCATAAACCCGAAGTAGGTCTATGCCATTTTTTTAGTTCATCAGCCGGCTCTCACCCCACGTGTACTGTGGATAGGCATTTTTGAGGTCGTTGGCGGAGCCTTTTACGTCACTTCCACCGCTGGTGGCAAAGACGTTGAGCACTTTGCCGCTCAAGTCGTGGGCCTCAATGAAGGTGTTGACAATCGTGGGGGCGGTGTACCACCACACGGGGAATCCGATCCATACAGTGTCGTATTCGGCGATGTTCTCACATTTGCCTTTAATGGCAGGACGGGAACTCTTGTCTTTCATCTCCAATGTGGAACGTGATGTTTTGTCGCGCCAGTCGAGGTCGGCGGCAGAGTAGGGTACCTCAGGGGTTATTTCATAAAGGTCGGCGTTGAATTCTTTGGCGAGCTTCTGTGCTGCGGCCTTGGTAGTGCCTGTGGCCGAAAAATAAACGATTAAAGTCTTCATGTTGTTGTTTTGTTGAACTGTTGAGTTGTTGTTTTGTTGTTCTGATACATTGCTGTTCTGGTTGTTTTTCTGTGCGCAGGCTGTTATCATGAGGCAGCATGTGGCGAGGATAAGGGCAGTGTTTTTCATTTTTAATTTTTAAGTTTGTGTTTGTTATGACCAATCTTTTTTGTTGAACAAAAATAGATGCTGCAAAATTACATAAAATTCTTGAATTTTACAGAGGCTTAAACTCTTCTGTCGCATGTTTTTTTGAATCGTTTCAATCTTATCGTGATTCCTCCTTTGAAAATACTACACTTTGATATTTTTTTAGCTGTCGCGAAATTCCGAAGGGGACATCCCCATCTCACGGCGGAAGTAACGGCTGAAAGAAGCTTGTTCGTCAAAACCCAGCATGTCGGCGATGGCTTGTACGGAGAGATCGCGCCGAATATGGAGCAGCATCTTGGCTTCGGCCATAATCTGTGAGTGTATCCAGTGGGCAGCGGTGTAGCCCGTTTCCTGCTTGACAACGGTGCTGAAATGTTTTGGCGACAGGCAGGCCTTCTCGGCGTAGAAGCCCACGTCGTGGTGCTTGCGGAAGTATCGGGCAAGGTTGTTGTGAAACTGGATGCTGACACGTTTGCCGGCAGGGGGCTCGTTCAGTCTGTTTTTCCGGTATTGGCTGAGCAAACGCAGGAAAAATTCGAGCAGACGGGTCATCAGCATCCTGCGGTTGGGGAGTTTGAGACGGTCGATCTCACGCATCCCTTCCACCACATTCACAATCATCTTGAATTCGTGTTTGTCGAGTTTTACGTTGGGATGCAGCTCATAACGGTAGCGCAATTGGTTGATGATTTGCAGCATGGGATCGTTGAGCACCGATGACTCGACAATAATCAGGGTGGCTAAGTAGTTGTCGGTCTTGCTCACTGTGCGGAGCCTATGGTTGGGAAATATGACTGCGACCGTGGACTTTTCGGAAAAATCAGGTGTGTCATCGTACATAAGGTCTAAACGCCCTCTGTGTCCGATAGCAATAACGTAGTCAGGCGAGACAAAAGGCTTGCTGCCCATGGGCAAATCTCTTGCATTATCGAGTACAACAACACCTTCCTCTTTGATTTTCTGATGGTGAAGAGCGATGGGGTGAATATATTTTTGTTCATTTTTCATGATACAAAAATACGTATTTTTTTTGAGATATAAAGATTACGTCCGACTTTTTGCCAAATAATACCTCCTATATGTTATTCTTTAAATAATAAAAGGGTGGTATTTTTGCGACGGAAAATTTAATACACTCTTTCTATGAAAAATACGTTTTTTTTATTCTTTTTGTTGGTACTTGCCACGTATGCTTTTGCGCAAACACAGAGTGACAATACGGTTAATATTACTTATAATGGCTCTACTGCCACTGTGGTTGTCGCCGATAGTGCGGCCCGTTATCTTACCGTCACCCAAAATGGGGCACACGTTTCCATTGTGCAGAGTGACAGTCTTGCCAGTGAAATCATATACACGCTGAGTGGCACGTCAACTGACGGTGAGTTTTATATGTCGGGTTCATACAAGGCTACCATCGAATTGAATGGCCTTACCCTGACCAATGCAAATCCGGTATATAGTGGTGCGGCCATACACATACAGAATGGGAAACGAATAAATGTGAAGGTTATTACCGGTACAACCAATACCCTTGTTGATGCGGCAGGCGGCACCCAGAAAGGATGTCTTTATGTGAAAGGCCATGCCGAATTCAAGCAGCAGGGTACACTCAACGTGGTGGGCAATGTGAAACATGCCATCAAGGCCGGTGAATATATCAGCCTGAAAAACGCCACCATCAATGTCACTTCCGCGGTGGGCGACGGCATATCGTGCAACCAGTATTTCCTGATGGAAAGCGGTGCTGTCAATATTAGTGGCACTGGTGACGACGGTATCCAATGTGATCTTGAAGGCGAAGTTTCAACGGGTGTCATCACTGGTCATGAGGATGAAGATTCCGGCAATATCTATATCAGCGGCGGCACAATCAACATCAATTGTACGGCCATAGCCGCCAAGGGCATCAAATGTGCCGGCAACATTTACATCTCTGACGACCCTGTTATCACGGTGACCACTTCTGGCAAAGGAACATGGGATGAGGATGACTTGGAGACCAAGGCCGCTTGTGGAATAAGTGCCGATGGTGACATCAACATCAGTGGCGGTACCCTCAACCTGACCTCCAGCGGTTCGGGAGGCAAGGGTATGAAGTGCGACAGTATCATGACCATCAGCGGTGGAGACATTACCATTACCACTACTGGCGGCCTCTATTACAATAATGGTACCACGGAGAATACCAACTATACTGGCAACACCGACAATGTGAGCAGTGATTATTACTCATCGCCCAAGGGTATCAAAGCCGGTTTGAAGACACAGGTTGGCAATAGTTACACTTATAGCGGTGGCATGGTTATCAGTGGTGGTAAAATCAAGGTGACGACTTCTGGCTATAACGGAGAAGGTATCGAGAGCAAGAACTATCTCGATATCACAGGGGGTGAAATTTTTGTCAATTCATACGACGATGGCATCAATTCGGCTCAGAACATGACCATTTCCGGTGGCTATGTTTATTCCCGCTCTACCAAGAATGATGGTATTGATGCTAACGGCAACTGCTACCTTAACGGAGGTTTGGTTTATGCCATTGGTTCGGGAGGTGCTGAGATGGCCGTAGATGCCAATTCCGAGGAAGGAAAGAAAGTGTATATCAATGGCGGTACCCTGATAGCTATCGGCAATTTGGAAAATGGCAGTTCTATCAGCCAAGCTACTTACCGCACCTCGTCGGTGAGCGGAAACACCTGGTATTCGCTTTCCTACGGTAACGAGCTTGTCGCCTTCTATACCCCGCAGGTGAGTACCGGTGGAGGTCCTGGTGGCGGTCCTGGCGGTGGTCCTGGCGGTGGTCCTGGCGGAAACGGCTCGTCTTCGATGACCATCTCTGTTCCTTACACACCTACTCTCAAGAGCGGAGTAACTGTCAATGGAGGTACCAGCATTTTTGAGGACAATTGCTACCTTGGCGCCACTGCAAGTGGTGGATCTTCGGTATCGCTGACTCATATAGGCGGCACTGTTGGCATTGATGACGTTGAGATGGAAGGTGTTCTCATCACAAGCCAGAACGGTAACATCACGGTTGAGGGCTGTGACAATTGTGAAGTGAGCATATTCGACATGCAAGGTCGTCGGGTTAGCTCAAATGGACTTCCGTCAGGTGTTTATATTGTAAAAGTTGGCAATCACCTTGTTCGGAAGGTTGTTGTGACAAGGTAAGTCAAAAAGAAAATCATCCATTAATCAGAATGGATAGCCTATACTGAAGTTGAGACGCAGCGCATCGAGGGCAGAAGGCATATTGAAATATTTGTTGATCGGTCGTGTGAGGTCAGGCTTGCCTTCCTTGTCATATTTGTATGTTTGGTAAGGTGCGTGGATGCCAACGCCTAAGTCCAAGCGGATGACGAGTCCATCGATGTCGACACGGAATCCTGTGCCTGTACCCAAGGCGATCTGCTTTGCGATATTCGGATTTCCGATAAAACCGTCGTATATCTTTTCCGTAAATCCCATTTTTTCGGCCAATAGTGCATAATCTTCGCTACTGATGAGGTCGGAGGTGTTACGCCAGCACCATACGTTGCCAGCGTCAAGGAAAAAGGCGCCATAGAGTTTCCAAACGATGGGGAAACGTAGTTCGATGTTGGCTTCGAGTTTGATATCACCAGCATGGAAAAAGTTCTGGTTATATTTGGTGCTATAGAAATTTCCCGGTCCGTATGCGTATGGGGATGCCGCTCGCAAACTGTTGGGACCACCGGCATAGAAAGATTCGGAAAGTGGAGCATATTCGGAGTTGCCAAACGGTATATTGGCACCTGCAAAAAGACGCGTTGCGATACACACCTGTTTCGGAAGGTTGAATTTATTCCATAGTTCGGCCGTCACCTTGACAAACTCGTCAAAGGGAACTTTGCCAATCGGTTTCTCCAGCTCATTCCACTCGCGTCCAAAGATGCAATAGATGGCATTAGTCAGGCTACCCGCTTCTTTGATTTCAAAATCGAACATGGTGTTGACTTTCCGTACGGAGCGGTAATCGCTATAGGTAATCTCATAGCCGATGGAGGGAATAAACTCCTTCCCTGCAAGTATTTTGAGAAGTTCCGGCTTATCAGCCGCATTATTAATCAGATCTGATGACTCGACTTTCACTCTGACCAACGAGAGCGAGAAAGGCGTGAAGACATGCGTGATATGTTGAGACGAGCGGATAAAATACGAAAAGCCTCCGGAGAACTTGTGGACACCGTATCCACCCGCTATGTTCTCGTATTTGTACCCAATTCGGTAGCGGGTATCGCCGTCGGGTTTCTTGTTCCCCGCCCAGTGCAGGTATGGGAAGATAATCGCGACATCGACTCCGAATTTGTAAGTGTCAGTTGTTTTCGGATTACTCAGATGCCGGTCACGCAGCGACCAATAATATGCCCCGTAACCCTTGACCAAGAAGGTCTCTCCTCGTCCCAAGAGGTTCCGTATCGATTGAGCGAGGGTAAGGTTAGGACCGATACTGTTGTTGGAACGATAAGCGACATCCGCATCCGCTGTGAAGTTGTATGTATGCAATACAGAATCGCCCGAAGATTGTATGAATTGGTATCGCTTCCATTGTTTGGTCGCTCTCACACCTATACCTGATTTTCTGAGTTCGCCTTCAAAGATATTGTCATAATCACGCTGTGAGAACATACGCAGAAAAACACTGCCTGATTTGGTCAGTTTTAGGTCTGCGGATATAAGACTGAGCAATCCATTGGCTTTGTTGACCTCCGGATTATCAGAAATGGTGGAGCCAATCGTGATGCGCAGTTTGTCATTAAACAGTGATTTGCTGATGGCGATATTCATATCATTGGTCTTGCCGGACGCATGTACGGTTTGTCCGCTACTGATATCAATATCTATTTTATTTCCCACCTTGGAATTAGCCATGGCGGCATTGATACGGCTGTTGATGATGCTGGACAGGGCATATCCATTTTGTTGTGTGGCCACATTGCTTTCACCCATATACATTCCGGTAGCCAGCAACACCGCAGCTATACCTTCGCGTGTTTCCTCATCCAAAGATGTTAGTTCGCGTGTGATGGTCTCGTCATCCGGTGCTTCGAGGAAAAAGCCTATGGTGTTAAGACCTATCGAGTCGAGTATGCCATTTACACGGACGCCAGTATTGAAGGCCACACGGCGTGTCTCTTGACCTGCTGATTGCACATCCGCTTTCACTTGCTGCGAAGCGGAAAGCTTAAGGTCTGTATTTCCCAGGGGACCGTTGAAGATAACATGGCTTCCCGAATCCACGCGGAAGGGCATCATGGGATATAACTTGGGAGAATAGCGGACTATGCCTTCGTCCACATTGAGCCTTCCTCCAAAGTCAAGCTCTCCGACAGCGGTGTTGTACTGAATATTGACAGTTCCGTACGGTTTGACTTGTGCCATATTCTTGTCATCTATCGGATAAGTGATATCTGTGGAGGGCAGAACTGTGACATTTATGTCCGCGAAGATACTGTCCAACGGTCCGCTTACCCGTCCGCGGATATCGGTTGCCAAATCGCCATGAACAGGGATAGGCCCATTAGGTTCCAGTTTCATCGGGGTGAAACTGTCGGCAGTCACATCCACGTCCAAGCGCATAGTATTGAGGTCCATTCCACCGTTCAGTGTCATGTAGGTATCATTGGCGCCATATATAGGCAGACTGTTGAATTTCACTTGGTTATGCTCCATCACGATAGGCGTTTCTCCCAGACTCAACTCCACATCGTAGGGTTTGTAATAGGCATACACATCCAGTGGTACCACTTCGGCAGAGAGGTCCAATTGGGCAGGCAGACCGTCTGCGGTAGCCTTTGCCTGTATTATACCATCCATGTCAATGTCTTCCATTTCAAGGATGTTGTTCACCAGTTCCATCGGGATGTCGTCCAAGCGCAAATCTGCCCGGATGGCATTGTCATACAGCTTCGATGGCGTAATCCGTATGTCTGCCGTACGGTTTCCGAGGTCCATTTTATTGTATAGGAGGCTGTCCAGCTCAAGATGTCCCGTTCCGCTCAGCTCGCGTCCATTCCGCTCCAGATTGAGTTTTAGTACGGCATCGGTGCAAAGGTCATCCACACTCATTACGCCATCGGTAATGTTGGTACTGGCGGTAAGTGAGGCTGTGGTTTTGCCTTCTGTCATGTTTACTTGCATCGACGCTGTGGTAGGGGGCAGACGCAGTCCCGTGCTGTCGTCAGTATGGTCAATATACGGGATAGAAGCATCCAATGCCAGGTCTGACTGGAGAGAATCGGACTTCAGCAACAAAGTCAACTCGTTTATATCCAGGCCTTCCCGTTCGATAATAGCCTGAATGGGGCTGCCTTCTGTCAGCTGTATTTTCGCCTGTATGTCCGGAATAAGCCGTTTGAGCGTATCCAGCTTCGTCAGGTCTTGCAATGAAATGATAGACTGAAGAAACGTTGAGTCTGTAACGGTCTCCAGCAGTGGTTGTACTTCATCCACCAGTCGGAGTACATGCATCGGGCTTTGAGCATCGACAGTAAGTCCTTCTGTGGTCAAGAACAGCGATGTAGAGGTATCCGTTGTGAAATCAAGATTCAGATGGGTGATGTCAAAATTCTCGCCAGCCACGTATGCAAGCACATTCTTCATCTGGGTATGGTAATCCACATTCATCCGTTCAGGTGTAAGAAAGTCTGATACCCGGAACTGATGTTCCGTCTCTGCCTTTACCCGTAGGTCTTTGTCTGTCATCTTAACTGGCAAGTGCAGGTTTCCTGCCACAGTTTTATTGGCCAGTTCTGCATCCAGTGCCAGACCGGAAACATTAATTTGATTATAGATGCAGGTGTTCAGGTTCATGGCCACTTTACACTTCATCGCCGAAGAAGAAGGGTCTATTCCTTTCCCTTGCGCATGTATTTCGCCTGTCAATTCCACGTAGGCACTGTCTTTGAGGAAGGGGTTCAGATTCACTTGCTCAACATCCACCAACATATCATACACTTCATCGTCAATATCATAGAAACCGCTCAGGTTTGCCCTGTTGCCTTGATAATCGGCATTGCCAGCCAAGTCCACCCGCATTGTTTCCAGATTCAGCATTGTGCCTTTCAAGTCCGCTTTTGCTCCAAACGGGTCGGAGCGGGCGTATAATCGCTTCGAGGTGATCAGATTAGTGTTCAAATCCACCATCGCATCACCATAAATTGTGTCAAAAGGCAAATACAGAGAGTCGAGCGTAAGCGAGGCATTCCCGATATTCAGGCGGCGCGCGTCGTAGCGGTTGCCTCCTACATCCGCCAACACATTTGTGGCCAAAGAACCGGCACGTATATCCAGTCCCATCGGATTGAGCACAAAGCGCACATTGTGTAACTCGCCGTCTGGTATATCGAAGGCCATTGGTGTTGAAGTGGTATCCTCGTCCTCGTCTTCAGTATCGCGCAAGTCAATGCCCACATACGTGTCCGCTAATTTCAAGCCATGCAGTGGGTAATCTCCTTTCGCGATGTTGAGTCCCGGACTTGTTACATCCAGATGTCTCACAATTGCGTTGATGCCTACAGCTTCTATCAGGGTGTCGGAGTGGAAAGTCGTTTGCTTCAGTAGCAGTTGGTCCACTACGATGGTGCGGGCCAGAAAATCATCTTTTGACACTCCTTCCCCTGGTTTTTTCATACATCCTCGCAGGCGTAGGTCATGCACGTAAATCAGCGTATCTTGGCCGCGATGGCCTATAAAGAGACTGTCTATCTCTATGTGTAGCGGCAGGTCTTCTTCGCCCTTGTAAGCACGGTAGAGAATCATCGGAGAATGATGGAAAGGAGAAAGATAGAGTCGCCCCAGATCCACATCCAGATCGGTTCGCTCGTTGATCTCTTTCACGCATCTTTGTAGGACAGCCGTACGGGCACCCGGTGTCACTACAACAACCGTTACTGCTATCAACAGCAACAGTACTATCCCCAGGATGACACCTAAGGTGATGCATGGTATTTTCCAAATCAGTCTTTTCTTGCTCACAACTTTTCTTCTCCTTTGGCAGTTAATGGAGTTCTCCAATATTCGTCACTTTGCCCGCTATTGTTTGGGTTAGGAAACGAAAAGCCACGGATTTTTGTGTACTTATTGTTTGTTTTTATTCGTTTTCATTTTTAGCATTCATATTCTTGATGAACAAATCGACAAGACGCTTCGTGAGGAAGGTCTTCCGGACGGCATGGCGCACCTTGTCTGCCAACGCGTGTGTGTCGCCGGATTGGGAAGCCGTCTCCGCTTCTGCCACCTGTTGCTCACGTCGGTCAATCTTGGCACGTAAGTTCGCTGAAGCGTGATTGTATAAAAACGTATAGCATGGCACAGATGCTTTCATGATATAGGGTGTGAGGAAGGTTGTTACCACACTGGATGCCACAATAATAGGATAGATAGCAGGGTGAAGAACGCCTAAACTGGTGCCCAAGGAGGCAATGATGAACGAGAATTCACCTATTTGCACGAACGAGAAGCTGGTCTGCATTGAGTCGCGCATTGTTTCGCCACCCCACCAGCAACCCAAAGTGCCAAAGAGAATCATTCCGATGATAATCACCACACAGACTAACAGGATACTTGACCAATATTCCACCAATGAGGATGGGTTGATCAGCATGCCCACAGAGACGAAGAAAATAGCGGCAAAGACATTCTTTAGTGGTGTCATCAGCTTTTCGATACGATGCGACTCCACCGTCTCTGCAAGGATAGAACCCATTACAAAAGCGCCGAGTGCACTACTGAACCCTGCTTCTTCTGCCGTCAGTACCATGCCTAAACACAGACCCAAGGCGATGATGATAAGTGTTTCGTCATTCAGATAGGGTTTTATTTTGCGCAGCAGTGTCGGGATAATCAGTATTCCGCAGATGAACCATGCTGCGAGCGTGATTGCCAAAACGACCACTTTGTTAATCAGTTCGGCACCTTCAAACTGATGCTTGATGGCTATACTGGACAGCAGCACCATCAATACTACTGCCACCACATCTTCCACGATAAGAATACTGGTCGCACCCTTGACGAAACGCTCTTTGCTTTTTCCTGCCTCGTCAATAGCCTTCATCACGATAGTCGTACTTGACATGCAAAGCATGCCTGCCAGGAAAAGGGAGTTGATCATATCCAATTCGGCAAATTGTCCCACACCGTAACCCAGGATCATCATGCCCAAGATAATCGTCAGTGCACCTATAGCCGCCACTTTGCCGCTACTGATAAGATTCTTGAGGCGGAATTCCAGACCGATACAGAACAACACAAACAGCACGCCGATATTACCCCAAGTCTCTACATTCTCTGCATCCACAAGGGTCTCACCGAACAGATATGGGCCTATCAAAACACCGGCAACGATATAACCCAGCACTACTGGCTGCTT
>JAEEGH010001307.1_pt1 | contig 72572 bp, 54 predicted proteins | sample 9134181 | NCBI WGS metagenome assembly JAEEGH01 (sample SAMN16246544, study PRJNA631951) | gut metagenome | biome: gut microbiome; feature: rumen; material: DP-attached | host: Bos | place: Iran: Karaj | collected 2018-10 | reverse complement strand
CGGACACCACTAGATTATTATTAATTATAATTATTAATAATTATTAATAATTATTAATACTATAATATACTATATATTAACTCCTTATAAAGCTATCAACAACGTCTGCAATTGATGCGTAAACCGTGAAAATCAAACTCTCGTTTTCTCGGTTTCTCGGTTTCTTTTTCTGTTTTTTTCGTTTTCTTTTTAGGAACACGCCATCTTGCCTACCGCGATAGGCTGTCTTGTTCAGCGCGACAGGCTGTCCTGCTTGCCGCGATAGGCTGTCTTCGCCTGCCGCGATGGCCTTTTGTGCCAAGGAAGATGGCCTTTTGTGCCGAGGAAGATAATATCTTGTGGCAAGGAAAAGGGGAGTTCCCACGGAGGGAACGTGAGGTTTCCCTGGGACAAACGTGAGGTTTGTGCCAAGGAAACGTGAGGCTGGTGGCATATTTTTTTGCCCCAAAAGTATGGTGATTAGAAAAATATTTGTTATCTTTGCACACATAAAACCTGAAGCAATGGAAAATATCAAGCGAATAGTATTGACGGGAGGACCCTGCGCGGGCAAGACCACAGCGCTGGTGCGCATCATCGAGCATTTCTCGAATCTCGGTTTCAAGGTGTTTACGGTGCCTGAGGTGCCCACGATGTACAGTCAGGGCGGGTGGAGCTACCTGACGCCTAACCACGACCTGTATTATCAGGGCGAGCTGGCCATTCTAGAGACGCAGCTGGCGCTGGAGGACTCGTTTATGCGACTGGCTGAGACGTGTACGAAGCCGACGTTCGTGGTGTGTGACCGTGGTACGATGGACATCTCGGCCTATATTGCGCCAGAGATGTGGCAGGAGCTGTGCGAGAAGTGTGGCACGTCGACCAACGCGTTGCGTGGCCGTTACGATGCCGTACTGCATCTGGTCAGCGCTGCTGATGGTGCTGAGCAGTACTATACCGTTGCCACCAATGCCAACCGTTATGAGCAGGCCAACGAAGAGGGCTTGCAGTTGGCTCGCGACCTGGACAAGAAGGTGAACAGGGCCTGGACGGGGCATCCGCATCTGCGCGTCATCAACAACCACGACGACTTCGACACGAAGATTAACCGTGTGCTGAAGGAAATCAGCCATGTGCTGGGCATTCCGCAGCCGATAGAGGAGGAGCGTACCTATCTGGTCGAGATTGTCGGCGAGTTGCCTGAGTGTGTGGAGAGCGAGATTACCCAGACTTACCTTGTGGCCGATCCTGACTGCGAAGTGCGTCTGCGTCGCAGGGCCTGGCATGGGGGAGAAACCGTCAACGTCCACAAGACGAAGAAGCGCATCTCGGCTGGTGAGGTGCTCGAAACGGAGCGTCAGGTCAGCAATGCCCTCTACGAGTCGCTGTTGCAGCAGGCCGACCCCTATCGTGCCACCATTCGCAAGACACGCCGCAGCTTCATCTGGAAGGGTCAGTATTTCGAAATCGATACGTTCCACGAGCCTGTCGACAACCTCGTGGTGCTCGAGACCAAGGGTGTGGCCAACGAGGAGAACGTCAATTTCCCACCGTTCATCAAGGTCATCAAGGACATTACGGGCCATCGTGAGTACTATAACTATAATATTGCTCTGAAACGTTAAACGATGAACGATGAACATTGAACGTTGAACAATGAACAATGAACAATAAATAATATGAAGCGCAGGACATTTCATCATTTATCATTTATATTTCTCATTTGTCTGGCTTTGCCAGCGAGTGCTCAATGGCGCATTGGTGCCACTGTAGGCTATGGCTACAATGAATACAGCGTAGACCGTCACTATATGGTCGACTATCGTTACAAGGGCCTCTGGGGAATGACGGCAGGCATAGCCGGACAGTACGATATCAAGGACTGGCTGGGCGTGCGTGCTGAGGTAAACTGGGCAGAGAAAGGCTACAGGCTCAGTCGCAGCCATGCGATGAGAACGGTGGACAACAAGACGTACAACCATTATCTGCAGGTGCCTGTGATGGCATCGTTCAGCTTTGGTGGCAAGCAGGTGCGCGGCTTCGCTAATGCCGGTGTCTATGGTGCCTACTGGCTTGTCAGTCACTATCGTGGCTTTGACGTGAATGCGGTGTCGGACAGGACTTATCTCATAGAGAAGAACCTGGAGTTTAACGACGACAGAGACCAGCGCTGGGACTTCGGTTTGGTAGGCGGCGTTGGTGTGGAATACCGTTTTGCCAATCATTGGTCAGGACAGTTAGAGGGTCGCTGCTACTACAGCACCACCAGTAGCCAGAAGCGCTATCAGCGCATCCGTGACCCTCGCTACAATACGTATACGGGCGTGCTGGCCACTGTTTTCTATCACTTCTGATAAAGCGAAGTTATCGGAGTTAAAGAAGTTAACGAAGTTATCGACAATACTTGATGCAAGAGTTATGAATCGCCATATTAGGATATTTAATTTTTCAATTCTATTCGCAGCTTTGCTGCTAACTGGTTGTCGCGATGATGCTGACCACCTGCTGTCGTACGGACAAAGCGATAACCTGGTGTTTAACGATGCCCAGAACAGTTTCGCCGAGAAGTTCAACATCCTTTGGGAAGGCATGAACTGCAACTATTCGCTGTGGGACTACGAGGCCTCTTTCGGACTCGACTGGGACAAGGTGTACGACGAGTATATGCCCCGCTTTAAGGCTCTGGACGAACGGACGGACAGCGTCAAGGATGACGAGCTCAGGGCACTGCTGACGGAAGTGGTGGCGCCCTTGCACGACGGCCATCTGGTCATTCAGATGCAGAACCATCATACGGGCAAGTACCTGACGCTGTCGCCCAATAGTCTGCGTAATGAGAAAGAACGTGCCGACTATCAGCTCAGCAATCAGTTCCGTCCCAGGCTGCAAGGCTATCTGCAAGGCGAGAATGCGATGTTGGACTATGCCCAGTGCAGTACCAACATCGGTGAAACATACTTTCTGGTCGACACTGTGACCGTGCTCAACAAGATTGCACAGCTGGAGGCCATCGCTCAGCCTACGGACTTGGAACAGTTCCTGCTGACGGAGTTGCAGAGTTTCATGGCCGAATATCGGGCAGTCGTCTACAGTGCTGACCCCATCGGCGACTTCAACCGTCTGAGCACGCGCTATGAAGCCTATCAGATTCCGGGATTGACCACGTATGACGCAGCAGCCGCGGAATATGATCTCCAGCTGAAATATGCCCTATTCCCAGGCAACATCGCCTACTTCTATCTGAGTGGCTTCCTCTTGTCGGCGTGGATTGACGATGGCGTATCGGCCAGTTATTTTCCCAATCCGTCGGAATGTATCAAACGTCTGAAAAAGAACGTCCTCACCGTCTGGCTGAAGTGGTTTACCACCGTACAGCGTCTGCACAAGGAAGGAAAGCTGGGTGGCGTCATCGTCGACGTGCGTGGCAATGGCGGTGGTATGGTCAACGACTATCAATACGTGATGGGTTCGCTGATTCCCAACGAGGTCTTTAAGGTGGGCGACGCTCGTTTCAAGAACGGTGTAGGTCGCTATGACTATTCGGTCCTGATGCCACAGGTGATGAATCCTCTGAACGTCGAACGTGAGGCCATCACGGAACCCATTGTGGTGCTGTCCAATTGCATGTCGGTGAGTATGTCGGAGAGTACGGCAATAACTGCCAAGCTGTTAGACAACGGCCGTTTGATAGGCACGCAAACATGGGGCGGCTTGTGCTTCCTGACCAGCGATCCTAAAGACTATTCGCTGACCTATGCCAGCAGCATTGGCGAGAAGAATAAGACGCCCGTCTATTGCTATATCCCCATGATGGCGCTGTTCGTTGATGGCATGGGCATCCGCGAGGGTGTAGGCATTACGCCCGACATCGAGGTGCCCTTGGACGTGACGCTTTTTCAGCAAGGCCGTGACAGTCAGCTGGAGCGTGCCCTGCAGTATATCCGTACTGGAAACTGAATGAAAGAGCCTAATTCAAAGATAGCGTCACTTCCTGATTGCAGTCGATTCTGACCTTCTGGTTACCCACGATAAGCCATCCTTGTCCCTCAGTGGCATGCACCTTCACCTGCTGGCGATCCATATATACGTGGATCATGCCATGTGGGGTGGGGACGTCGCCCTCCATCCAGTCGAGGTTGCCTAACGAAGGACGTATCTCGAATTCCTCATAGCCAGGCTTGGTGGGACGTACCCCCAGATAATACTTGCCTAACAGGTAGATGGGCGAGGCTCCCCAGGCGTGACAGAGGCTTTTGCCGTAGGGACGTCCGTACATGGCCAGATGCTGCGTGCCTGTTTCTGAAGGATTGTATTTCTCCCAGAACGAGGTGGCACCCTCGCGAATCATGCCACCCCAGTAGTCTTTCATCTCCTGAAGCACCTGCGCTTGCAGACCGTCAATACACAGCGTCTCGAGTTCGTAGAAACGCATGTAGGGTGTGGTGATGGGGTCGATGGCGGGGTTGAGCATCACGCTATGCATGATCTCACGGCGCTCTTCCTCGTAAGCCAATCCGTAGAGGATGGCAAACATGTTGGGGAACTTCGTAATCTGCGTGTTCATCTGTCCCTCCTCAATGGCGTGGAGGTAAGCACGCTTGTCGTAGCTCCAGAAGGTCTGCTTGATCTTGTTGCGCAACTCTTCAGCCTTCACTCTGTAATCGCTCTTGTTGATACCCAGAAGCTTAGCACAAAGAGCCATTGTCTCCATAGCCTTCATGAGCAGGATCTGCTCAAAACACAGCGTGCCTCGCTTGTGCATGGGGAAGTCCACCCAGTCCACGAAGATCCAGTCGTCAGGCTGCCCTTCAGCCATTCCGTCCGCATTCAGGCGTCCTTCGACATAGTCCATCAACGTCACCATGCGAGGCCACATCTCACGGACGAAGTCGGCATCGCCAGTATATTGGTAGTAGTCGAGCACGGACTTGAACCAGTAGAAGGTGTAGTCCATGATGGTGTTGACGTGAGCCGTCACAGGGTCTTTGCCACGCAGCTGACGGATGGTACGCTTGACACACTCCGTATCGAAGCGCAGGTAGTAGTTCATGAGGTACGACTGGATGGCATCGCCACTCCACGTCCAACGGTCGCGCTTGATACCGTCCATGAAGAACTCGCGGGTGGTCAAGTCCATCGTATAGGCTGCCACCTCCCAAATCTTGTTCATCTCCTCGTCGCTGCAACGGAACGAACCACTGTGCTCTTTGTCGAAGGGTGCACATTCGTAGTCCATAGAGACACCATCGTAGCTGGCGCCTTCTTCCTTCTCAATATAGACATAGCGGAAGGCCTTGGAGGCAAGAGCGTGTGTTGCGACTGAGTCGAAACAAACTGTAACCCCACACCGTTCCTGTCCCCCTGTGAGGACGTCCAACGTCTCGCAATGTTCCTTGTCGAGGGCCTCTTCGCGGCTCTCGCCATAGTAGACATTAACGGCCCCTTTGAGATTTCTGACATTCAAGTAGCCGAAAGTCTCACGACCGAAGTCATAGAGCGTGCCGTTTGCAGAGATTGCGTCGCTGGCGACAGGTTGATGTTCCTCGCATTCCAAATGGAAATGAGAGGGCGGTGTATCGATATCGTTGAAGTTCCACGAAGCTGCAGGCACATAGATGCCGGAGCCGTGGGCCACGCCGTTCTCGTCAATCCAGAGCTTGTCTTCGTAGGTCGCCAGCCAGCTTGAGTCCGTCTTGATGGTCTTTCCTTCGATAAAGAGGGCTGGGGGCGTTGCCTGGTTCCATACCTTGATGTTCATGCGGTGCTTACCCTTGGGAATCCTGTATTCGCTGCAAGGGAACTGCAGCTTTCCGTCGAGGGCAAAGTTATACTGTCCCTCGCAGGCAATGCTGATGGTTTCTTCCTCATCGAGCACAAAGGCTTTCGAGAACTCCACAGTCACGTAGTGCGAGTCCTGTTTCCAGAACGGTGGAAACATCGCGCCACGCTCCGTTCTTCTGTTGTTGAAAATATTACCCAGCCATACTTCGAAGTCGCCCGGATACCATATCCAGGTGGGGAACTCCCCCAAGTCCTCCAAAGGGAGGGAGGTATTGTGAATCGTTTCGCTCATTTGATAATTCCAGCTTTGTTTTTGATTTGTTCGTTAACTTGCGGACCGTTGTTTTCCCACACGTTGCCAGGACCATTGGCGTTCTTCAGGAATTTCTCCTCTGGGGTCCAGTTGTCCTTGATGGTGATGTTGCTGCTTCCCTCGTCAGTATAGAGGTAGAACCAGTGGTTGGGGTCGTGGACGTAGGAGGGTTTGGCAATGTCGCGAACCACATTCTCAGTAATCATCGTACCAGGCTGGTTGCCCAGTGTGTAGATGCCTGCGCAGTCGTACATGTGCTGGGCATAGTTATAGATAAGGTTCGCGTGTATCTTATTATCTTTCATGCAGACAAGGTCGCGGTTCCAACCCCAACCCAGCGAGATGCCCGTGTACGAGACCTCGTGGATGGTGTTGTGATGGATGTTGATGCCTGAGACATAGCCTGCACAGATGGCCACACAGCCCCAGTCTTCGTTCGTCACGTCATAGAACTCGCAGTTGCTGACTTCTTGTCTTGTGCACACCTCACGGAAATCAGTGGGCTGATAGGGTAGGTGGGTTTCCAGTCCTTCTGGCGAGAACGAACCACAGACGTAGCCGTTCATGGCAATATCCGTAAATGTACAGCGTGTAACGGTTCCCCCGTGACACCCTACCACGTAGTCCAATCCAGATCCGCCCAGATGTTCGAAGCGGCATCCGTCGAAGTTGACGTTCTCAGCATGGCGCAACTCCACAGCAGCATCGGCACGTCCCAGCCAGCCCTGATTGTCGAGCTTGTGGTTGTTCGGACGGTCTATCTGTGGGCGCAGCTTATAGGCCTCGATGAGATACATGCCAGCCTGAAGGGGGACGTGGCCCTTTTCAGAGGGACGCATCCACGTGGTATGGCTGAACGTCACACCCTTGATGGTGATGTCCTTGACGGGATGCTCTGCACTTCCAATGACCTCCACGAGGGTTTCTATGACAGGAACGATGAACGATGAACGTTGAACGTTGAACGATGATTCTGGCATGTAGTAGACTTTGTGCTCACGGACATCATGGTACCACTCGCCAGGTTCGTCAAGCAATGCTTTGGCATTGGTCAGATAGAACGGCGACGGATGCCCGGTATTGGGCGTCATCGGTGATGGCCACGGGTGTTCGAACTGCAGCTTCGCCTCAGGGTTGTGGAAGGTCACGGCGACGGAATCGCCGTGCTCAGAGAGGCTTTTGATGCGAAGGTTCGATGTGCACCACATCTCGTGCAGAACCATCTCCAGGTGTTGGGTGTTGGCTGTTGGGCGTTGGCTGTTAGGTGACAGCTTCTCCACCGCCTCCTTAGGTACCCACAGCACCTGGTTCTTCTTGTCGTAGGTCATGATGCGGTGCATCTGCTCGAAGGGGTCGCCATCAGCACAGCTCACGGGAATGTCACGAGCTCTTACGGCTTTCTTCCCGTTCACCCACATCTGGCGGAAGTCAATAGGACGTCCGTTGAAATTGGGTACATCGGCCACCAGAAGTTTGCCCTGACGTTTCCAACCGTTGATGGACATGCCGCCACTGATGACTGCATTGTCGCCTACGATGGTCAGTCCGCTGTCCTCAGGACGCAGGCGCAGTGGTTCATAAAGGTAGTACGTGCCCTTGCTGAGATGGATGGTGACCTGCTGCGTCTGTCCCAGACGACGCATCTCACGGGCTTTGCGCACAGCATCTGTCAACGACGAGTCGGGCGTAAGAAAAATATCGTCAGCCTGCATGGTTATACCCCATAACAGGCTGGCGAATAGACAAACGATTTTTTTGATCATTGATTAGTTGGTTTGTTTGAAAAGCGGTGTAGGTGGACTACATCCCCCACATGTCTATGTTGGCATCGAGTCCGGCAAGGAGATACCATTTTGCCAGTTCCTGCTCATAGTAGCGTAACAGATAGAGTGGGGCCTCTACCTTTCTCTCAAGTGGTGCCAGCAATTCAGTATCAGTGGTGTCTGGTGCTGACGAGCCTGTCACGTAGTTCACCACCTCCATGATGTCCATAATGCTGATGCCTGAGTCGTCCAGCATCTCATAAGCATCTTGCAGTGTCAGGTCGACCTTTGCCAAGACTTCTGTTATTTTGCCGAGGATATCGAAGAAGCTGGCTCGGTTTGCGCTTGCCAGCTGTCTGACACTGCCATCAGGCTCGATAGAGCCATCTTCAAATCCTTCAGCCAAGTCGTTCTGCAATTCCGGAGCCGAATCTATCAGCTTGCGCAGGTCTAATCCCCAGCTTTCCAGATACTTGATGACCTTCATCAGATTCATGTCGCCTACCACGTCATGGAAGTAGCGATTCTGTTCGCCCTCATAGTAGAGCACAGGCCAGAACTGGATGGCTGCCAGCGTCTGGATGGCCCATACTATGGCCGACTGCTGGTGCTTTAGCTTGAAAACCATGGTATTGGTCTGCAATGTGCTCTTGCCAGGCACGAGACTGGGCTTGAAACCCTTTTCCTTCATCCAGGGAATGATGCTGCGAACGCTCTGTATCGGCACGTAATTGTCATGACGGGAATGCTCAACGTAGTATCGTTTCGTGATGTCGGGCTCCCAACCTTCGGTAAGGCTGATCTCCTTCAACTTCGCCCTCAGCTTCTGAGCCATTTCGCTGTTCAAATCCATAAATTCGGGGGTCAGCACTTCGTGGATAGAATCCATTGCCATGACACCGACATCAGCGACAACACTCTTGTCCTTAGCCTTGAAATACTCCAAGGCTTTCGAGGCCACAGGCTCCTTGAACATATCATTATAGTCGATGCCCAAATGGTAGTTCTCGTTGACGGAGATAAGCATGAGGATGACGTCGGCGATGTCGTCACAGGCATCTCGCTTGACGTAAATGGAATAAATCTGTTCGAAGTCGAGAGGACCACCGCCTGAGAAAGTCTTGTCGAAACGGATGTCCCTGTACTTGTCGTCTGTGTCAGTCAGTCTGCCTGCATACATGCTCACCGTTCCTCCCTGCGAGAATCCCATGTTGAACAGGTATTTACCCTGTGGCACCTGCCTGTCCTCGAAGAGCTGACGGGCTGCCAGCAGTCCGTCCAGTGCATTGCGGCTGTTGGTATCACCACTGATATACGACACATTGCTATCGATAGACGATCCGTAGCCAATGTAGTCAGCAGCTACGAATATGTAGTTGGGACGCAACGGACTTGCCAGCGGAATAGTAAGGGCATCGAGCGAACTGCCACCCTGTGAAGGAGCATCGGCAGGGGAACCGATGGTGGGGTGGTTGTACATGATGACACCGTCGCATGGGGTACTGCCGTCAAGTACATCGGAAGGAATCAAGATGACACCACTGACCTTCACTTCTTTCCCGTCGGCATCAGTCGATGGGTATTCATAGACAATATGTTTGATTTCGCGGGAACCTAACGATATTCCGCTAATCTTTGCTTTTACCGTTGTGTCACGCTCGGAAAGAATGGTATAAGCTTCCTGTGCAGCACTGGAAAGTGCTGTGGCGAAGAGAGCCAGAAGTATAATTGTTGTCTTTTTCATTGTCATGTATCCTTTCTGATTACTTGATAATACGCTTTTCCGTTTTGTTACCCTGCTGCTCAATATAGATGCCAGTCTGTGGCTGGTTGATGTGCTGACCATTGAGGTTGTAATAACGGCTGTCTCCAGCTTCACGGTTCAGTTCTTCAATACCCGAGGGCTTGTCCGGATTCTTCACCCTGAATTTGGCAGCTACAGGCCAGTGATCGCCCAGAGGCTTATCCTGGTACACATATTCCTTAGTGTCAACAGAGATGGCTATAGGCTCGATACCCGTACCTATAGTGGGGTTGATGTAGATAATCTTGTCTAACATCTCATTGTCTGCCGGAGCCTCGGTGGATTCTTCTGGGGGATAGACACCACCACGCTGCAATTCCACCCACACGTCAGAGGCTGTGCCACGTCCGGAGTCGTTGATGGCATCAATAAAGTCATGCTTTACCTCGTCATGGCTATAAAGGCTGTTTAAGTCGCCAGTAATGATGATGGGGCGCGAGTCAAGGTGCTGTAGCACATCGTCCTTCAGCTGTGCCCACTGTGCCATACGGGCATCATGATCGGGAACGTCTTTCCCTTCGGCCTCGTCATCGTCCATAGAGGCGTCCATGTGCATGTTATACACCACCATGCGGAGTCCGTCAGACATCGTCACATCGTAACGACGGAATCCTTTGGTGATCAACTCGTCGTTGGCATGACTGAACTTGCCGAAATTGTGTGTCCAAGGGGTACGGGCTGACAATGCTACCTGTAGGTCATTCTTCCATGCTGCCATCAGTCCGTCGCACTCAAAGCGATGGTTCTGCAGATGAAGGAAGTCAATCTGGTGACGACCGTCAAGGGCACCTACATCACCGCTCCACTCATCCATCTTATAATCATCCTCCAACCATACAGAGAGCACGCCATGAAAATTGAAGTCCTCCTGCATCATCACCAAATCGTAGCCTTTATTTGCCAAATACTTACCGATGCGAGCCGACCCGGCATCACCAGGACCATCTGCATTCAGATTGATCATTAATAATTTCTTAGGAAGTCCGTCAACGTTCAGCGTTGCGATAGTAAACTCATTAGAGTCCTCTTGTGCTATCATCGACACAATGCCGCATGAAACAAGAGCGGCCATTAATAATAATTTCTTCATCTTCTCTCAATTTTTTGAGTTATCTTGTTGCAAAGACACAACATTGTTTTATTTTGCAAAGTAGCGGACGCAGTTGCGGAGTGCGGTGGGGTTGCCCATGTCGTACATGACACCCTTGAGACGGACGCCCATCATGCCGCTCTTCTGACGAACGGCTTCGAGGGCTGACGTGAGCTCGATTTCGCGCTGGTGGTCGTTGTCTTCATCAGCACGCTGGATGTCGGCCTCGAGCTGTTCGAAGACCTCCGGCGTCAGGATGTACTGACCGAAGACGGAGTAATACTCCTTGTCGCCAGCAGCATTGCGTACACCGAGGAAGTCCTCAGCATAGGAGGCCTTGGGCTTCTCGTTCATAACGGAGACATTGAGGATGGTATGCTCTTTATTCTCCCAGACACCGCTGAGGATGCCGTAGTGGCTGACCTCGTTCAATGGAATGGCGTGGATGCTGACCATCAGTTGGTTGTAACGCTCGTATTCCTCAATCATCTGCAGGGCACACGGCTTGTTCGACTGGCTTCGATAGAGAGTGTCGCCAAGCAGCAGCAGTACTGGTTCGTTGTTGGTAAACTCGGCGGCCTGATAGACGGCATGACCGAAGCCGCGCTTTTCGTGCTGGTAGACGTAGTGCAGACGTTTGCCAATGTCGAGGATGCGGTTTTCGTATTCCTGAGCCTCTTTGTTGAGTTTGCGCAGGTGTTCGTCACTGAGCTGACGCTCGAAGAAATCGGTGTACTGGATGCGCTCCTCCTCGCTACCCAACACGAGACAGATCTCCTCGACACCACTCTTGACGAGCTCCTCCAAGAGAATGAGGATGACCGGACGTACCATACCGTCAGCACAGGGGATGGGGAAAAAGTCCTTTTTCAGGGCACGGGTGGCAGGATATAGGCGTGTGCCGAAGCCTGCTACGGGAATGATGGCCTTGCGTACGGTATGGACAGGGCGCAAGGTTAGGGGATAAGCCTTCATTCCTTGGGCATTGAGATAGTCGATGAGCTGTTGCTGGTCTTCGGCACTTCGAGCCAGGAACTGTATGCTGCCATCGCCATGCGAGCCAACACCCTTGCCGCCATAGACCATTGGCTGAATTTGTGGGTCTTGCAGTACTTGGTGCAGCTTGGGTGCCCATAGTGCTGGCGACATGGGTGCGATGTACTTGTCGAACATGGCCTCAGCCTCTGTCATCAGCTTGCCAAGCATCTCTGCATCACCACTGGCCATGCACTTGATAGCCTTGTTGACGATGTCGTGGTTCCATTCGCCCAGTGCCTTGTGCAGGTTTTCCTCTTCTGGTGTCGATGCGAAGGGGTATGCTTTGTTCAGGTCAGAAAGAATCTTGATGGTATCCTTCTCGGCACAAAGGTCAGCAAAAACCCAGTAGAGCGTTTTCTTCACATTCAGTGACTTTACCTCAATCTCGTCGCCATCGAAGGTCATGAGATTAGGTTTGACACCAAAGGCACAGGCCTGGTCGAGACGTCCGCAACGGCTACTGGTGCGCAACTCACCTACGTAGGCGATGTTCATTTCGCCCAAGGTGTTCAGATTCAGATTGTATAGAAGATTGAACGCGCGCGCGACCAATACGCAAATCGCTGCTGACGAGCTTAGTCCACTCTTCATGGGCAGTGTCATATCGGTGATGCGGATGCGCACACCCCCAACCTTGTACCATTCGAGCATGTAGCTGGCGACACCTGCACAGTAGCAGAAGAAGGAGCCCGACTTGGCCACACGCTTCAACTCGGCTTCGTTCATGCGACACGAGAAATCGTGCCACACTTCATCGATTTCAGGGGCATCGCTGTGCATCTCAAAGATGGACGACTTCTCCACTTCGGCATAGATGCCCTGCTCTATTCCTGTCACAATGGAGGCACCTGGCATGATATCAGCATTCATCGTACGATAGTGACCAGCCCAGTCAGTATGTTCTCCAAACAGACAAAGACGTCCTGGAACGAATAATTTCAGCATTATTTTCTTGTTTTATGAGGTTATAAATATGCACAAAGGTACGAATTAGCGTGCAAAAAACCAAAGAAAACCTTGACAAATTACGGAAAAACCTAACTTTTTGGTTAAAATGTTTGGTCGAATTGATATTTTTATATACTTTTGCAGCCGATACAATAACAAAAATTATTAATAAACATCAAAATCTATTGCCTATCGACGAGAACTCTACTTCATAAAAGATAAAAGATATGAAGAATTATGCAGGCATGGCTGACGAAGAGTTGGCATTGCTTTACGTAGGAGGAGACAATAGGGCGTTTGATGAGTTATTAGCTCGCAATCAACAAAAGCTCTATAATTATATTTTGTTCGTGGTCCGTGACCCCGAGCAGGCAAATGACGTGTTCCAAGAAACCTTCATGAAGGTTATCATGCGCCTGCAAGAAGGAAAGTACACTGACTCCGGCAAGTTCTCGTTCTGGCTGACACGCATTGCACATAACGTCATCATGGACTGTTATCGTCAGCAGAAGAGCGAGCATGTTGTGGAAACGTCGGATGACAACGACCTGAGCAACCTGCGCTGTGATGACCTACTGGACATCAACCGTGAGAACGAATATGTTAATGCCCAGGTGCTCAATGACGTTCGACACATTATGGATGCACTGCCCACAGCACAGCGTGAAGTGGTCTATATGCGCTTCTATCAAGAAATGTCGTTCAAAGAGATTGCCGAAACCACAGGTGTCAGCATCAATACATCGTTAGGACGCATGCGCTATGCACTCATCAATATGCGGCGCATGGCCAAACAGCACCAGATTCAGCTGACGCTGGAAATGTAAGTCGAAATATCGAGGCATCGAAACTTCGAGGAATCTTTATAATGCATGTAAGCCGTGAATCCGCTCTTCCGGATTCTCGCTACCAAAGACATAGCTGCCGGCTACCAGCACGTCAACGCCTGCTTTGACAAGGCGCGGAGCGGTTTCTTGTTGAACGCCGCCATCGACCTCTATCAGAGCTTTTGAGCCACGCTCGTCGATAAGCCGGCGTAGTCGCTGTGCTTTGCTGATGGTGTTTTCGATGAATTTCTGACCTCCAAAGCCAGGATTGACACTCATCAGCAACACCATGTCTACGTCACAGATGATGTCCTCCAGTAGGGAAACAGGTGATGAGGGGTTCAGCGTGACACCTGCTTTCATGCCTGCATTGTGGATTTCCTGAATGGTACGATGCAGGTGGGTACATGCCTCCACATGTACATTCATCATCATTGCTCCCAGTTTGGCTGTCTGCTGAATGTATTGTTCGGGGTGAACAATCATGTAATGGACGTCAAGGGGTTTCTTGCACTTCTTTGCTACTGCTTCCAAAACAGGGAAACCAAACGAAATGTTGGGTACGAAGACACCATCCATCACATCCAGATGCAGCCAGTCAGCCTCACTGCGATTAATCATTTCTATTTCGCTGTCAAGATGCAGAAAGTCAGCAGCAAGCAGCGACGGAGAAACCATTGTAGCCATTCGTCATTTTTTTGTTTGAATTACACATGCGCGCAAACTGTTTGATAAACAGGATGGTGGCAGGGGAGGGTTGAAAGTCGTTCTGAGTAGAATGTTGCATAGGCAATACTTTTTTTAATGTTTCTACTAATGAAACGTAACATATTGCCATTTATTATGTTTGACAGCAGAATTATTTTACGTGATACAATTCTATGTCTTTCATTCCATTCAGGAAATCACGGACAGGCATGCGCTTTTTGCCTGCCAGCTGCAATTCCAAGATCTCCAGCCATTCGTCGCCAGCACTGATACACAGCGACTTGCCTTTCTGCGCGATAGTGCCACAGTCCTGTCCTTTCAGACTGGTCTTGCGTGTCTTGTAAACTTTCAATACTGTTTCTTTGCCATCAGGATCCACCAGTGTCGTCCATGCGCCAGGTATGGGACTTAGACCACGTACGAAGTCATGCACCTGCTTAGAAGTATTCGTCCAGTCAATCTCGCAGGTTTCCTTGAAGATTTTGGGGGCTGTTCTGATGGGAGAATCGTCAGACAGAACGTTCTGAGCAATGGAGACCGGATGGCCGTCTGCAGCGATGATAGCATCGATAGTTTCTAAACAGAGCTGGGCCCCCAGGTGCATCAGTCCGTTGTAGACATACTCTACGTCAGCGTCGTCAGGAATAGGGTAGGACTTCTTCATGATAATACGTCCCGTGTCAATGTTGTGGTCGAGGAAGAAAGTGGTGACACCTGTCTCCGTCTCGCCATTGATGATGGCCCAGTTGATGGGAGCTGCTCCACGGTATTGTGGCAGGAGGGCGGCGTGGACATTGAAGGTGCCGTATTCAGGCATGGCCCAGACCACTTCTGGCAGCATGCGGAAAGCTACCACCACTTGCAGGTTGGCATTGTAGGAGCGCAGCTGTTCGACAAAAGCCTCGTCTTTCATCTTTTCTGGTTGCAACACGGGTAAACCGTGCTGGACAGCATATTGCTTGACAGCAGAAGGCTGCAAGACACTACCGTGACGGCCTACAGGCTTGTCCGGCTGAGTAACCACAGCAACGATGTCGTATCCGTTCTCCACCAGTGCACGCAGTGTTTCGACAGCGAACTCCGGTGTCCCCATGAATACGATTCTCAAATCACTCTTATTCATGTTCTATACCAGTGTATGTTCTTCTAAATACTGTTGCACCTCATCCTTGTAACTGTCAGAAATGGGGATATACTCTTGTCCGAAGACAATGCGGAAACGGTCAATTTGCTGCACTTTCGTCATGTGCACGATATAAGAGCGGTGTGTGCGCAGGTATTCTGGACGGGGCATATAGTCTTCCAGTTTCTTCATATTCATCAACGACATAATTTTTGTACCGTCTTCCAGATAGATGCGAACATAGTCCTTCAGACCCTCAATGTAGAGGATGTCATCCAAGGAGACACGGATAAGCTTGTAGTCGCTTTTGACAAACATAAAACGATCCTGCAAGGTGGCTTGCTGACGCTGGGATACAGAGAACCAGTCGAGAGCCTTGTTGGCGGCTTTCAGGAAGTCGTCATAGGAAATGGGCTTCATAAGATAGTCGATAGCGTTGACCTTATAACCTTCGATGGCATACTGCTGGAAGGCAGTGGTGAAGATTATCTTCGTGTCACGGGGTAAAATCTTAGCAAACTCGATGCCGGAGAGTTCAGGCATTTGGATGTCGAGGAACAACAGCTGTGCCGGATGGTCACGCAGCTCTTTCATGGCTTCCAGGGCTGAGCCGTAGGTTCCTATGAGATTCAAGAACGGAGTTTTCTCGGTATAGCTCTTCAGCAGTCCTGCTGCTAAAGGCTCATCGTCGATAATGGCGCAATTAATAGTCATATTCTCTTTATTATATTAATGATTACTTATTATATATCAAAATCGTTATTCTCTTTTAACTTGCTAGTGGGTTCCTTCCAGTCAAGAATCTGAATACGGGAATAATATTCCTTTCCGTCGTCTGTGACACCCTTGGTCCACTTGTAGTGTTCATAGTAGGCCAGTTCCAGACGGCGCTGAACCTGTTGCAGTCCTATGCCGTGTCCGCTATGGTCACCAGCAGCCTTTGGGAAGTTGGAGTTTCGTATCTCACAAGTGATCTGGTCCTCGTCACCTTCGATGGAAATGTGGATGTAAGAGGGCTCTGTAGGTCGGACACCATGTTTGAAGGCATTCTCCACGAGTGAGATGAAAATCATAGGAGCGATAGACACATTGGAGCCGCACTGGGCATTAAACGTTACCTCAACAGACTGTGGCAGACGGATACGCATCAGTTTTACGTAATTCTCCAGAAATGCGGCCTCATCCTTCAAAGATACGGTGGGCTGCTGATAGTCGTATAGAATGTGGCGCAGCATCTTGGAGAGTTCCTGAATTGCCTCCTGAGCCTTGGGGGTGTCGAATGCCGTCAGGGCATAGATGTTGTTCAGCGTGTTGAGCAGGAAATGCGGGTTAATCTGGTTGCGCAGGTTCTTCAGCTCTGCTTCCGAACGTGCTGCCTCTGCCTTGTTGCGTGCTTTCTCTGCCCAATACCAGCGCTGTGCCAAAGCAATACAGGTAGCTGCAGTGGCAAAGATACAGAAGTTGATGCCGTCGCGCACAATGAACAAAAACCTGTCAATGGCATCAGGCACTCGCTGCTGTGTCGCACTCGTCTGGAACGTTTCGCGTACAAAGTCCATCCAATATTGCTGCAGGATGGTGAAGCTGATTACCATAACTGTGTTGATGAGTAGGTAGTAGCGATGCTTGCCTGCGGCGAAATACTTCGGTGTCAGCCACATGTAGTTGACATAGAATATAATCATCAGCAACAATGGTGACATACAGTTCATTAGATACTGGAGCATTGGCATGCCCGTACCTCTCATATACTGTAGTGGTTGCAGGAACAAGTATGCCCAGAACACTACATGCATGAATATTTTTATTCTCCTGTCCAGCATAATCCTTCAACTCTCAACTCTTAATTCTTAACTCTTAACTATTACTCGTGTCTGATAGCTTCGATAGGATCCATATTGGCAGCTTTCTGGGCTGGGATATAGCCGAAGAGCACACCAATAAATACGCAGACGAGGAACGATACATAGATGCTCCACGCAGGCACACTGGATGGCATACCGAACGATGATACAAATGTGCTGGCAGCTACTCCCACGAGAACGCCGATAAGACCACCCGTAACGGATATCAATACCGACTCGATAAGGAACTGTAGTGAGATGACAGGGCCTGTGGCACCTACGGCCATACGCAGACCAATCTCTTTTGTGCGCTCCGTTACTGACACTAGCATGATGTTCATGATACCGATACCTGCTACGAGCAGTGAGAAGGCAGCAGCCACCACAAGAATGATGGTCACCGTATCCATCGTTGACGACATGGTCTCCATCATCTCCGCCTGTGAACGGATGGTGAAGTCATCGTCGGCATCCTCTTTTAACTTATGGTTGTCACGCAGCATCTGCGTCAACTCCTCGATAGCTGCATCAGACAACTCTTCCGTCACTGCCGAACAGACGATGCTCGAGAACCATGTCTGGGCAGCTATACGCTTCATCACCGTTGTATATGGGGCAATGATGACATTGTCCTGATCCATGCCCCACGAGTTGTAGCCCTTCGACTTCAGCACACCCACGATACGCATAGGAATACTCTTGAAACGGATGGTTTTTCCAATGGGGTCGGTATTCTCGCCTAATAGCTCCTTAACGATGGTTGTACCCACGACACATACCTTTGCTGCCTTCTTGATGTCCTCTTCCGTGAAGCAGTCGCCTTCTTCAATACTCCATTGTTTGATGTCCAGATATTCTGTTGACTCACCATACATCGATGTGTTGGTGTTGTTGTTGCCATAGATGACCTGTCCTGAGGCTGTGACTTCAGGGGAAACCTTCGTCACAAACTTCTTCTCACGCATGATGCGTTCATAGTCGGCCATCTTCAGGGTCTGCATGGCGGAAGGGTCTTGTCGTACACCACCACGCATATCGGCACCCGGACGGATGGTCAGCAGGTTTGTGCCCATCGTAGACAACTCCTTACGGATACTCTCCTTTGAACCTTGTCCGATACTCATCATGATGATGACGGCAGCCACTCCGATTATGATACCCAGCATCGATAGGAACGATCGCATCTTGTTGTTGGCGACGGCCTTCAGGCTTACCTTGAATAGGTTTAATATATTCATTTTTTCGTTATATCGTTATACCGTTATTTCGACAATTATTAGTCATCTTGTGGTGCAGGCAGCAAGGCGAGTGCTTCTGCTGCCGACTTGATATTTGTGTTCACCGTGTCCTCGCGAATCTTTCCGTCACGCAGGTTGATGTTACGGCTGCTGTATTCGGCAATTTCAGGATTGTGGGTCACAAAGATGATGGTGTGGCCCTGCTTGTAGAGTTCCTGAAAGAGCACCAGCATCTCGAACGATGTGCGTGTGTCGAGGTTACCTGTGGCCTCGTCAGCTAATAGTACGGCAGGGTCGTTGACCAAGGCACGGGCAATGGCCACACGCTGCATCTGACCACCGGACATCTGGTTCGACTTGTGATACATACGGTCACCCAAGCCCACAGCTTTCAGGGCGTTGATGGCCTTCTCACGGCGTTCTGTTGCTGAGATGTCTGAGTTATACATCAGCGGTAGTTCTACATTCTCCAAGGCTGTGGTCTTCGCCAGCAGGTTGTAGTTCTGGAACACAAAGCCGATCTTGCGATTGCGCAGATGGGCACGCTGTGTCTTCGACATGGTGCGCACGCTGATGCCGTCCAGGAAATACTCACCGCTGGTGGGGGTATCCAAACAGCCCAACTGGTTGAGCAGCGTAGACTTGCCTGAGCCGGATGTTCCCTGGATGGTGACAAATTCGCCCTCGTAAATCTTGAACGAGACGCCACGCAGGGCCTTCACCGTCTCCGAGCCTACCTGGAAGTAGCGCTTGACGTTCTGCAGCTCTATGACTACTTTTCTGTTATCGTCCATACATTTTACTTCTTACATCAGACATCTTACTTCTTCTGCTGCTGGTTGCCACCGTTCTGTTTGTTGTTGCCTCTCGGACGCGGCATGAAGGGATTCGTGGTCTGCTCGGCAGGCATCTCCTCAGCCCCACCACTGATGGTGAAGTCAACAAGTACCTCTGTGCCCTCACTGATGCCGCTTACAATTTCCGTTAGCAGACCATTCGTTGTACCAGTCTGCACAGCATGGGCCTTGAACGTGTCGCCTTCAAGCGTCCACACCTTCTGTGGAGCCTCTACATCTTCTATCTTCTGGCCTTTATCCAACAGGGCCTCATTGGGTATGAAGCGCAGGGCCTTGGCAGGAGCAGCCAATACGCCGTTCTTCTCCAGTGTATAGATGGTGACATTGGCTGTCAGGCCGGGTTTCAGCTTCAAATCCTTGTTAGGAGCCGAGATGACTACCTCATAGGTTACCACATTGCTTGATGTGGTGGCCTGCTGGCGTACTTGCGTCACTTGGCCATCAAACTTGTCGTCTGGGAACGCATCGACAGTGAACGTCACATGCTGACCTTCCTTCACGCCACCAATGTCAGCCTCGTCAATATCGGCAATGACGCGCATATCGGTCAGGTCTTGGGCGATGGTAAAGAGCTCAGGGGTATTGAACGAAGCGGCCACCGTCTGACCTTCCTCTACAGCCTTCGACAGTACGACGCCATCGATAGGCGATGTGATGGTGGCATAGCCCAGATTGGTCTGGGCCTTCTGCACGTTTTCCCTGCTCGATGCCACTGCCTGACGAGCCTTGTCGTAAGTCAGTCTGGCATTCTCGTAGTCGTTAGCCGAAACGAGTCCTTTTTCATACAGCGTCTTATACCTATTATAATTAGACGTCTCGTAGTTTAGCGTGCTTTGGGCACTCGACAGATCGGCCTTGGCACGATTCAGCTCGCTGATGAGGTTGGTCTTGTCAAGTTCGGCAATAATCTGTCCTCTCTTAACCACGCTGTTATAGTCGACATAGAGCTTCGCAACAATACCTGACACCTGCGTACCAACGGTCACAGAAGTTACAGGCTCGATAGTACCCGTAGCGGTGATGCTGGTCTTGATGTCCTGCTTCTCTACCTTGGCCGTCTCAAACGACACTTTCTGTTCTTTCTTGCCACCTGAACACATCCAGATGACGAGGGCGATGATGACTGCAGCACCGATGCCCATCCATAGTTTCTTGTTTTTCATATCTCAATCTTTCTTTTTACTTCGAAAACTTAAATCTTCATCTCTTCTCCCTGATAGAACTTCAGTAGCTGCATGGCCAGAATGGTGATGTATTTTGACTGCAGCTTATTCTGCTGAGCCTGCAGCAGTTTGTCCTTGCCCGTCATCAGCTCCACGATGTTCTTCAGTCCCAACTGAAACTGCTCTGACAGCAAATCGTACGAAGCCTGTTCGCTCTCCACCGTGGTCAGGGCCGTACGGAACTTCTGCTGGTTGTTCTGGGCGTCCAGCCAGAAGCCCTCGATGGTGCTATACAGCTGTTTCTGCTTGTCCTGCAGTTCGAGTTGTGCCTGTTCCAGGGAAATGCGGGCACTGTTGACGGCTGTCTTGGCTTTTCGCCCGTCTATAATGGGTATGCTGACGCTGACACCTGCAGAGGCATCGAAATTGGTCTTCATCTGCGACCCCCAGCTGTTCGACGACATCGAATTGGTAGAGGCCCCTAATCCCCCTGTCATACTGACTGTGGGCAGCCAGCCGGCACGGGCTATCTTCACTTGCAGTCCGCTTGACTCAATGCCCAACTTCGAGTTCTTGATTTCAGGACGCAGAGCCAGAGCGGCCTCATAGACAGCTGCCAGCGAAGGAATCTCGGCCAAAGCTTGTTCGTCAGTCGTATGGGGAATGGCAATTTCGAAAGCATCCGTGCTTGTGATCTCCAGCAACTGCTTCAATTGCAGCTTGAAGTCGGCCAGATTCGACTCGGCCTCCACGATATTGTATTCGTCAGTGGAACGCTGGGCTGTCAACTGAGCCAGATCGGCCTTTGACATTTTTCCTACTTCTACCATCGTCTGGCCACGTTCCTCGTTCTTCTTGCTGGTTTCCAGACTCTGACGGTGTACCTCGATAGCCTCGGTCATATAGAGTATCTTAACGTACAACTGGGCTATCTTCTCCTGAATGGAGTTGACCGCCTCGTCTGTCGACAATGCTGCCTGCTCCTCGGTCAAGCGGTTTTTCTTCAGCTGGTTAACGTTCTGCCAGCCATTCCATACCGTCCACTGGGCATTGAGGCCATAACTGCCGTTATAATAGGTCTTCTTCACCGATGTGTTCACCGTACCGTTAGTCACAGTCGCAGTACCGGCATCCTGCCAAGGACGGTAGCCCACACTCTGGTTGGTCGATGCCGACAATGTCGGAAACAATGCTGCGGCAGACTGTTTGCGCGTTTCCGTTGCACTCTGCTGTTTCAGTCTTGCTTGCCGTAGCGTAATATTGTTCTCAATAGCATAGCTGATGCAGTCTTCCAGCGTCCACACCTTCTGCGATGAGGCCTCTAATGAAAAAAGAGACAAGGGCAAGAGGTACACGATTCCTTTCGCCCATCTCATCATGTTGATTGAAATGATCCTTTTCATATACAATTCTTATGTCATTTACCTTTAAACGTCGATGCAAAGGTAAATATTATCGACGAAACTACAAAAACTTTTAGACGTTATCGATGTGTTAGTAGAAATAATTCTCTTTTTCTTCGATAAAAACAGACAAGTTAACGGTTCTTTGTAGTCTTATCGCATCATTGATGTCTTCATGTTCATTATTTCGTAAGGAATTGCTGCTTTTTTTGGCTATTTGGAATTTTATTCGTATCTTCGCAGGCAGAAATGGAAAAAATGGTAACTATACTCGGACCGACAGCCAGTGGGAAAACATCATTGGCTGTAGCATTGGCGGCAGAAATCAACGGTGAGATTATCTCTGCCGACTCGCGTCAAGTGTATCGCCGTATGGACATCGGAACGGGCAAGGATTTGGCAGACTATTTGTTGCCAACAGCCATCCCCTACCACCTGATTGACATCTGCGAGCCTGGCACGAAATACAACCTGTTTCAGTATCAGCAGGATTTTACTGTGGCTTATCAGGACATTGTGGGGAGGGGCAAACAGCCCATACTCTGCGGAGGAACGGGTTTGTATATCGAGGCCGTACTGAAGGGCTACCAACTGTCACCCGTCCCTCAGAACCCAGAGCTGCGGGCCGAGCTGGAAGGGAAGTCGCTGGAGGAGCTGACGCAGATGCTGGTTGAATTGAAAGCCAAGAACGGCTCCGTCATGCACAACACGACGGACGTAGACACGCCCCAGCGTGCCATCCGGGCTATCGAGATAGAGGAGTATAACCTGCATACACCTACGGAGAATCGTCAGATGCCACCTGTCGACTCTCTGATTATCGGTGTCAACATCGACCGCGAGGAGCGCCGCAGGAAGATTACAAACCGGCTGCAACAACGTCTGGAACACGGTATGGTGGAAGAAGTGAGGGGACTGCTGGCCGAGGGCATTGCTGCTGAAGACCTCATCTACTACGGGCTGGAATATAAATATGTGACGGAGTATGTCGTGGGGCGTCTGACTTACGACGAGATGTTCCGCCAGTTAGAGATTGCCATCCACCAGTTTGCCAAGCGCCAGATGACCTGGTTCCGGGGCATGGAGCGTCGCGGCTTCACCATCCACTGGATTGACGCCATGCTGCCGATGGAAGAGAAAACACAACAGATATTACAACTCATATTTCAGGTTACTTGATAATCTCAAAGCACTGGCGTCGAAAAGGATGCCACTTTCGGGTTTTTCCGATGTCACCTTCGACCCGAAGGTATGGCACTTTACGACTGTTCCGATAATCCTTTAGGGGGGCAAAGTATTATCGGAACACTTCGTAGATGAGGCTCCTTTACCTCTTAACCATCATCGGAACAACCCTAAAGTGACATCTCCTTCAGTGACAGATGACAGATGTGACACTAAAAATCATAAACCCTACGCGTACCGCGTACACGCGCGCGGTACGCAAGGGGTTTCAAGAAACTACTGTCACATCTGTCACTGCTTTTTTGCATCCTTTCACTATGTCATTTGAAAGCCTTAACATACAGCATCCGTTAATCATACTGCAAAGATACAAAATTTTTAGGGCAAATCCAAATTATTCCAAGAAAAAATGCTGCATGATGGGCATTTATTGAAGTCTCATTATTCAGAGCCATTACAGGAATGGCCCTAAATGGTTTTTCTCTTCCAAACATTTGGCGAATTGGAATAATTATATTACCTTTGCAGCATGAATGATCGGTGGGGTATCCTTTACTGCCCAAGGGGACGGAAGATGAGGCAGCGCGAGAAGATTCAGCGCGTGCTGGACGAACGCAAAGTGCTGTATGACTTTGTGCAGAGCGAGTCGTCGGACAGCGTGGAGCGGCTGATGACCATGCTGATACACAACGGCTACAAGACCATTGTCATCATTGGCGGCGACTCGGCACTGAACGATGCCGTGAATTGTCTGATGAAGGAAGAGAAGCAGGTTCGCGACGGCATTGCACTGGGTGTGATTCCCAATGGTGTGGTGAACGACTTTGCCCGCTACTGGGACATCAAGGAGGGCAATCTTGAGCAGACGGTTGACTGGCTCAAAAAGCACCGTGTGAGAGCGGTTGACGTGGGCTGCATACGCTATGAGAACAAAAAAGGCGAGCAGTGCCACCGCTACTTCCTGAACTGTGTGAACATCGGACTTATTGCCGACGTGATGAACCTGCGTCGCCAGACACGGTCGCTGCTGGGCTCGAGGACGCTGTCGTTCATTGTATCGACACTGCTCATGATATTCCACCGCATGGATTACAAGATGCATGTGAAGATCAACTCGGACGAGGTGAATCGCAAAGTGATGACGATGTGTATAGGTAGCGGACCAGGCTATGGCCAAACTCCAAGTGCTGTACCTTACAACGGCATGCTTGACGTGTCGATGATCTATCATACAGAAGTCGTGCAGATACTGGCGGGATTGTGGCTGTTGGTGACAGGACGTTTCCTGAATCATCGTGCCGTACATCCCTACCGTACTTGCGAAGTGGAGGTGATTGAGGCTAAGCATGCCTTGGTGGGCATCGACGGACGATTGCTGGGAACACCTGTCGGCTCGTATCGCATTACTGTTGAGCAAGAGGTCATTAACTTCCTGATTCCGGACTGAAAAATGTGAAAGAAACGAAAAAATCGGGCTTTTTGAAAAAAAATGCCCTTTTTATTTTGTCATCCCAGTAAAATTGCGTAACTTTGGGGAGATTTAAGCATCCTAAAACAAAAAGAATAAAACTAGAAAAAGGAACTATGAGTTATTTACGATTTGAAAAAGCTGTAATGACTAACTTGGAAGAGTCGTTGCGTCGTGAATTTCTTCGGACAAACCGTTCCGGTGCTTACAGCAGTTCGACACTTGTCGACTGTAATACGCGCAAATACCACGGTCTGCTCGTTGTTCCCGTGCCTGACCTCGACGATGAGAATCATGTTCTGCTATCATCGCTCGACTGCACGGTGATCCAGCACGGCGCAGAGTTCAATCTCGGACTCCACAAGTATCAGGGCAACAACTACAGCCCGAAAGGTCACAAGTACATTCGAGAGTTTGACTGTGACGTAGTGCCTACTACGCTTTATCGCGTTGGTGGCGTGTTGTTAAAGAAAGAAGTGGTGTTCCAGCATTATGAGGACAGAATCCTCATACGCTACACACTAGTGGATGCCCATTCGGCTACAACTTTGCGTTTCCGTCCATTCTTGGCATTCCGTAGTGTCCGTCAGTTTACTCATGAGAACACAACGGCATCACGTGAATACCATGAGGTGGATAATGGTATCAAGACGTGTATGTATGCCGGCTATCCTGACCTGTACATGCAGTTCTCGAAAAAGAATGAATTTATCTTCCAGCCCGACTGGTATCGTGGTGTAGAGTATCCGAAGGAACAGGAGCGCGGCTATGCCTCGAACGAAGATCTCTACGTGCCCGGCTACTTTGAGATGGCCATCAAGAAGGACGAGAGCATCGTCTTTGCCGCCTCGACATCGGCCACCAAACCTGCCACACTGAAGAAGATGTTCGACGAGGAAGTCGCCGATCGCGTACCCCGCGATAACTTCTACCACTGTCTGGTGACGGCAGCCCATCAGTTCCACAACCGCGATCGCCGCAGTGGCACTATGGAGAAGATTGACAAGAAGGACGACCGCTATCTGCTGGCTGGTTATCCCTGGTTCAAGTCTCGCGCGCGCGATACCTTTATATCTTTACCAGGTTTGACGTTGGCTATTGGCGAACAGGACTACTTCGAGTTGGTGATGAAGACCGCTGAGAAGGGCTTGCGCGAGTTTATGAATGACAAACCGCTGAGTGTTAAGATATATGAGATGGAACAACCCGACGTTCCCCTTTGGGCTGTTTGGGCTATTCAGCAGTATGTCAAGGATGCTGGTCGCGAGAAGGGCTATAAGATGTATGGCAAGCTGGTAAAAGATATCGTGAAATTCATTCTTGGTGATGGTAACTCGTTGATGCGTCTTGACGAGAACGGCTTGCTCTTTGTCAATGGTCGCGACAAAGCAGTCACATGGATGAACTCCACTGCTAACGGACGTCCAGTGGTGCCACGTTCTGGCTATATCGTGGAGTTCAATGCTTTATGGTATAATGCTTTGAAGTTCTGTGCTTCATTAGAAACAGAGTTTGGTGATAAGAAACTGGCTGACAAACTTGAACAGCAGGCCGAGGTTTGCAAGACATCCTTTATAGGCACTTTCCTTAATGAGTATGGTTATCTGTTGGACTATGTTGATGGCAATATGATGGACTGGAGTGTACGTCCGAACATGATTTTTCCTGTGGCTTTCGACTATTCGCCATTGTCGCAGGACCAGAAGAAGGGTGTGCTTGACATTTGTACGCGTGAACTGCTGACACCAAAGGGATTGCGTTCGCTGTCACCAAAGAGTGGCGGTTACAACCCGATGTATGTCGGTCCGCAGACACAGCGTGACTATGCCTACCATCAGGGAACAGCTTGGCCTTGGTTGGGTGGCTTTTATATGGAGGCTTGCCTGAAACTCTATAAGCGTACCCGCCTGTCGTTCCTCGAGCGTCATATGGTGGGTTATGAGGACGAAATGAACTATCATGCTCTGGGAACTATCAGTGAATTGTTTGATGGCAACCCACCGTTCCACGGTCGTGGAGCTATGGCATTTGCCATGAACGTCGCTGAGATTCTGCGCTCGCTGAAACTCATGGAGAAATATACTTATCAGAAATAAATAAGGAGGACGCACTATGAAAGTATTAATGTTTGGATGGGAGTATCCTCCTCACGTATTCGGTGGATTGGCCACCGCCAACTATGGTATCTCGCAGGGCCTGCACGCCCAGGGCGATATGGACATCACGCTGTGTCTGCCCAAGCCCTTCGGCGACGAAGACCGCTCTGCCTGCCAGATTGTAGCCATGAATGCTGTTCCCATTGCCTGGCGCGACGTGTCGGCAGACTATGTTCGCGACCGTGTGGGCAACATCATGGACCCCGACCTCTATTTCCGTCTGCGTGACCACCTGTATGCCGATTTCAACTACATGCACGTCAACGACTTGGGTGCTATGGAGTTTGCCGGCGGCTATCCGGGCAACCTGCACGAGGAAATCAACAACTACTCAATTATCGCCGGCGTTGTGGCTCGTACGCTCGACTACGACATCATCCATGCTCACGACTGGCTGACCTATCCTGCCGGCATCCACGCCAAGCAGGTCAGCGGCAAGCCCCTGTGCATTCACGTTCATGCTACCGACTTCGACCGTTCGCGTGGCAAGGTGAACCCCACCGTCTACAGCATCGAGAAGAACGGTATGGACAATGCCGACTGCATCATGTGTGTATCGGAGCTGACGCGCCAGACGGTCATCAACCAGTATCATCAGGATCCGCGCAAGTGCTACACCGTTCACAATGCCGTCTATCCGCTGCCCGACGAGTATCAGGCCATTCCGCGTCCAGACCATACAGGTAAGGACAAAGTGGTGACGTTCCTCGGACGTATCACCATGCAGAAAGGACCTGAGTATTTTGTTGAGGCTGCCAACATGGTGATTCGCCGTACGCGCAATGTACGCTTCTGTATGGCTGGTTCGGGCGACATGATGGACGCCATGATCCATCTGGCTGCAGAGCGCGGCATTGCCGACCGCTTCCACTTCCCGGGATTCATGCGCGGCAAGCAGGTGTACGAATGCCTGAAAGACTCTGATGTCTATGTGATGCCCTCTGTTTCCGAGCCCTTCGGCATCTCACCGCTCGAGGCTATGCAGTGCGGCACGCCCTCGATTATCTCGAAGCAGTCAGGCTGTGCCGAGATTCTGACCAACTGCATCAAGGTCGACTATTGGGATATCCACGCGCTGGCCGACGCCATCTACTCTATCTGTGCCAACGAATCGCTCTTCCAGTACCTCAAGGAGGAAGGCAAGCGTGAAGTCGACCAGATTACGTGGGAGAAAGTCGGTGCCTGGATTGCCACCCTCTATAAGCGTACCCTCGGCTGGGAGCAGTAATTAATTAAGAATTAAGAGTTAAGAATTAAGAGAAATAGTTATGAAAACAATTTGTTTATATTTCGAGATACATCAGATTATACATCTGAAGCGCTATCGTTTCTTCGATATCGGTACCGACCATTACTATTACGATGACTACGAGAACGAGCGTAGCATCACCGACATCGCCAACCGCAGCTACATGCCCGCCCTGAATGCTATTGGCGACATGATCCGCGAGAATGGCCAGTATTTCAAGGTTGCATTCAGCCTCTCAGGCACAGGCATTGAGCAGCTCGAGTTCCACGCTCCGCAGGTCATTGCCAAGCTGCAGGAACTGAACCAGACTGGATGCGTCGAGTTCCTGGCAGAACCCTACTCACACGGCCTCTCGTCATTGGCCAACGAGGAGACTTTTGCCCTCGACGTCACGAAGCAGATGGCCAAGATTGAGGAACTCTTCGGCAAGAAGCCCACCGTGGCCCGCAACTCATCGCTTATCTACTCCGACGACATCGGCGGACAGATAGCCGCCATGGGATTCAAGGGCATGCTCACTGAGGGTGCCAAACACGTACTCGGATGGAAGTCGCCACACTACGTCTACAACTGTAACATCGCACCCAACCTGAAGCTGCTACTGCGCGATGTCGAGCTCTCTGACGACATCTCTCTGCGTTTCAACAACGCCGACTGGGAGGGCTATCCGCTTTTTGCCGACGCCTATATCGACCGAATTGCACGACTGCCCGAGGAAGAGCAAATCATCAACATCTTTATGGAACTCTCCGCCCTCGGCATCGCACAGCCCCTCTCGTCCAACATCCTCGACTTCCTGAAGGCACTGCCCGCTTGCGCCAAGGAAAAAGGCATCACCTTCTCGACACCTACCGAGATCTGCATGAAGACCAAGAGCATGGGCGCCATCGACGTGCCCGACACCCTCTCGTGGGTCGACGAGGAGCGCGACTGTTCCTGCTGGCTCGGCAACGCTATGCAGCGCGAGGCTTTCAACAAGCTTTACTCGGTGGCTGACCGTCTCCGCATTGCCGACGACCCCCGCATCAATCAGGACTGGGACTACCTGCAGGCCTCCAACAACTTCCGCTTTATGACCACCAAGCCCTCTAACGTAGGACTCGACCGAGGCATCTACAGCGGACCGTTCGACGCCTTCACCAACTACATGAACATCCTCGGCGACTTCATCAACAGAGTCAACGCTCTCTATCCTCCCGAGATTGAGAACGACGAGCTCAATGCTCTGCTTACCACCATCCGCAATCAGGGTGACGAGATTGAGATGAAGGACAAGGAAATTCTCCGCCTGAAGGCACGTCTCGAGAAGCTGGAGCCAAAGGAAGCCAAGAAACCTGCTGCTACCAAGAAGCCCGCTGCCAAGAAGGCCGCTGCTCCGAAGAAGGCTGCTACACCCCAAAAGCCTGCAGAGGAGAAGGCTCCTGAGAAGAAAGACGAAAAGTGATTTGCAGAGAACTGTCACAAACTAAAAAGAGGCTCCCTATTTGGAAGCCTCTTTTAGTCTCTCTGCATAGATACCGCTGGCATGGTATCGTTTCCCTTCGGTACTCATACCGCGAGTGGGAGCGTAGTTATAACGGTAGCGGTAACCATCCCAGTCGAAACTCTTGTCATACTCCAGTCGGAAGCGGATATCACGGGTGGTGCCGTCATCCATATAGCCTTCGAAATAGCGGCTGTTGAGCGTGTAGTCGTAGACGTACACGGGATACCATTGGCTATCGGCATAGCGGATGATGATGCGGCCATTGCGCACTTCCCAGTCGAACTCACAATAGTAGTAGTCGCGATAGCGGTCGCGTGTGTTGTAATCCACCTCATATCCCGTGCCACCATACGTATCACGCTTGTCAAAGAACATCGTGGTACGATAGTAGTCACCAGTGAATCCCCAACGGTCACGATAATAACTCTCGATATAGCCCGTCCACGAGCCGTCAAGTGTCCAAGCCTCCATTTCGTCTCTGTCACAACTGGTCAGCACCGTTGTGCCCGTTATGGTCATCAAGACCACCATCAGATAGGAATAAATCTTTTTCATAAGCTGTCATTGTTTAATAATTACGCTGCAAAGTTATAACTATTATAGTTTTCTACCAAGGAGAAAAGCCTATCATTGAATAGGGATTTTCCTATTGCTCTTCATCGTCCTTTTTCTTGCCGAACTCCGGATCAACCTTGATGAAGGCCGTCACGATAAAGGTCACTGAACATAACGCCATCACTATCAGGAAGAACGAGCGATAACCCAGTGCATCCTTCATCCAACCCGACAGCATGCCTGGAATCATCAGACCAAGATAAGAAATCGCTGTACAAAAGGCGTAGTGAGAAGTCTGGAAACCGCCCTTACTGAAATAAAGCATATAGAGTGTCAATGCCGTAAAGCCCACGCCATAGCCGAACTGTTCAATGAACAGGCAAGAGCTGATGAGTACCAGATCGTCGGGCATCGCATAGCTCATGTAGACATAGACAATGTCGGGCAAGGTGATGGCACACACCATGGGCCACAGCCACTTCTTGAAGCCATCACGTCCAGCCAACATGCCACCGATGATGCCACCCAGTGTCAGTCCGATGACCCCCACCGTGCCACTGGCCAGTCCGAATTCCTGTGGCGAAAGCCCCAGTCCACCAGACTGATTGGGGCGCATCAGGAAAGTCACGCTCATCTTTGTCAGCAACGCCTCAGGGAAACGGTAGAACAACAGGAAGAGCATGGCGAACAGCATCTCTTTCGGAGGTAACTTCTGGAAAAAGGTACGGAATGCTGTTACCACACCATTCGCCACCTCTTTCACGTTGGTATCATGAGGTTTGTCTGAAGCAGAACGCGGCATAATATAAGAATGGTATAGCCAGATGGCAATAAACAGGCCTGCCAGTCCATAGAACACCAGGCTCCATGTAAAGGCCTTCTGATCACGGAATAGCAACTGCAGCATGCCTGCTACAGGTATCAGCACACCATTGCCAAAGATAACAGCCAACCGATAGAAGGTATTACGGATGCCAACAAACCAGACCTGTTGGTGGTCATCGAGTTCGAGCATATAATAACCATCGGCAGCAATATCGTGTGTAGCACTCGCAAAAGCCATCAGAAAGAAGAAGGTCATCGTCCCCTGAAACCAGAACGGTGCATTGAGTGTGAAGCCGACGCCAGCCAATGATGAGCCCAGTAGTAACTGCATTGTTAATACCCACCAACGCTTCGTGCGGTATAGGTCAACAAATGGACTCCAAAGCGGTTTAATAACCCAAGGCAGACTAAGCCAACCGGTATAGAGCGCTATGTCTGTATCACTCATGCCGAGTTGCATATACATTACGACAGCAACTGTCATAACCACTACATTTGGAAGTCCTTCCGCTATATAGAGTGTAGGAATCCAAAACCAGGGATTTCTTTGTTTCATTTTTTTATGATAATATGTTGTGTTAATACAGTCGTTTGATTTCCGCGTTGCGATAATAGTGGAGCAAAATCTGCTTGTAGTCATAACCCTGCTGTCCCATGACGGCAGCACCTATCTGGCAGAGACCGACACCATGTCCCCATCCTTTTCCGTGCAAGCGGAAACCAGTGGCAGTCTTTTCCACATCGAAGGCTGAACTCAACAGGTGACTCTTACTGAGTGCACGTCGTATCTCCAGCTCCTTGCCAATGACAAACGATTTCTTGGTGCCTACAATCTTAAGTCGCCAGATACGTCCACTCTTGCCACGATCTAGAGGAATGAGGTCGGTGATGGTGCCGAAGTCATCCTTCAGCTTTTCACAGATGAGATCAGAAAGCTCGTCCAAAGTATATTCTACCGTCCAGCGATAGAAGTCGTTCGTCTCTTGATCGTAGTCGTTAAGCACCTGTGAAAGCACTGCTTTGTCATTTGTGTTACAGAAAGGATCCTCGACACTGACCAGATATGGCTTGGGCGTATCTTCCCAGCAATACTGGAACTCTTCCGTCTGTCCACCGCAGCATTTCGAGAAACGTGCATCGCAGATGTCATCACCATAGCTAAGAATTTGTCCGCGCGTAGCCTTCAGTGCCTGTTCAACATTTTTGCTAGTCTGCTTGGTAATGCCCTGGTAGCGCTGACAATGGTCATCGGCACAAACATCAAAGATGGTGTGGTCTTCACGGTCATACCAGCGAATCAGTTCGTCATCCTTCTTGATATATGAAAAGAAACCATCCTTTTTTTCATTGTTTTCCTCTCTCCGCTGCATCTGCGCTAAAAGCCACGAACGGCTGATGACGGCGTGAGCCTTCAATAGTTCGAGTCCAGCCGTCGCTTTCATCTCACTGGAGATAACCGAAGCCAGATACTGTTCTATGGGCAACTCATTGATAGCGGTAATCTTGTCCGACTCGACAACCAACCGCAGTGTACCCAAAAAGACTTGCGTCTCCTTACGTTCCCAATGGAAATTTACACCAATGGTTACGTCAAAAAGTGAGAACGAGGCATCGGCATTCTGGGGCGTAAATACCAGTGAGCTATACTGGTTGCCGTTCCATAAGATACCGCCCTCATAGAATTCCACAGTTTGTTTGCCCTCTATGGTCTCCCCCTTTGCAGTATAGGCTCCATTCAGGGCGAAATGAATCTTCTGACCACTGACAATGCCAACCTTGACATTTGGTTCTTCTTGAGAGGTATGTGGTGTGTGGTGGGTTGTGAGTGGAGCATTTTTCATGCGCCTGATGACCTCCTGAACCTGTTCATCCGTAATCGACAACTCACGATATATATCCGTTAAGAGTTCTGCTGTCAGCCGTCGGAAATCCTGTTCGCGAGGTGTGATGATGAGTCCGCCCATGTCAACAGCTCCAGGGCTGATAATATACTGTGCATCTCCCTTTGCTGTATAGCAGTCTGGACGATGTTTTCTTCGTGGCAGCACTACACTCAGCAATATGTCGCCAGCATGCCATGTTATCACGTTCATCATCGGCTCTGTATCGTCAGAAGAAGGTGGCAGAGATGCATAAAGGCGCTTGAAGAGCCGTTCACCCGTCTCAACATGATGACTGCGGATGACAAAGGCTGCTGCAGGATAGTCTGCCACTAGCCAAATGCCCTCGTCATCACCCTCTTTTAGCACCTCCACAAGATTCCTGCTCAAACGCTGCCAACAAGTTTGTAAGGGTAGCATGCCACTACAAACAGCTTGTAAGTGAGCATGGTCAGGTGCCGACGCGCCACAATGTGGCCCATTATATAATAAGGTAAGGTCACTGTTCTGTTCAGCAAGCCGTAATAGTTCACCATACATTGGCATAATTCGCTGGGGACGGTGCTGAATGGTAGGCAGCGTGAAGTGGACAGGCATAATGGGGAACGGATTGACAAGAAGCTCGTATTTGTTATCCACTACTCGGCACATCTGTTCCTTTGGACGATTTTTCTGACAAAGGAAACAGGGGCGTTCACTAATACTCTTTGCATCAATCTTGGCACCTGTAGAACCTATACGTGCCGGATTCCATTGTGCCTGTAACGTCAGGCTGTCATCAGTAGACAGTTCGCGAACCTCCACTTTCTCCAAATCACGATAGCGCTGACGAGTCTGTTCCCACGTCTGCATTTGACGGTGAAAGAATCGCATGAGGGATGACTCGCTTAACACGTCTGCTTTTCCTTGATTCATTTGCTGACGGGCATGTAGCTCTATCGTTCTAAGACGGTCTTTGTATAGGTTGTTGGCATTGACTTTCTCGACTGATAGTGCCGCATCGCTATTGCCTCCCCAGCGACGACAGAGATATAACTCCGTAAAGATGCGTCCTATGCGATATCTGCGAGAGAACATTAATCCCAAGGCATAGTCTTCGCCATACGACGTGTTGGGGAAACCAATACTTCGTAATAATGGGGTGAAAAAGGCACGTGGGGCTCCCAGTCCGTTAATGCGCAACGCATTGTTAGGGCCGTTTTCATCCGTCCATTCTTGGTGAGCAATGAGCCCAGGGGGGAGGGTGTTCAGATCAAAGTCGCACATGCGATAGCTACCGACGATCATAGCTGCCTTCTGCTGGTAGAAAGCATTGACAATGGTCTGTAGAGTCTTGGGTGATGAATATAGATCATCGGAGTCAAGCTGTACGGCAAAACGTCCACAGAATTGACTGTAGACGGCCTCATTCCAACAGCCTCCAATGCCGAGGTCTGTACGTTCTGGTATGATGACGTGGAGTTTGTTGGCATAGTTTGACAACATACTGGACAAAATCTCGGAAGTACCATCGGTCGAATGGTTATCCACTACGATGACATTATATTCAAAGTCTGTATTCTGTTTCAAAGCACTGCTGACGGCGTCACGTATGGTTTTGGCTCTGTTGTAGACAGGGATGACTACCGATGCCTCAATGTCAAACTCCTGTTCATTGAAGTCTATGTCAGCATATTGCGTCGTATCTACTAATGCATGCATCTCTGCCAAATGTGTTGTACAGGCTTGTTCCATCTCTATTTGTACCTCTCTATTGGCAGGGTTTACATAGTCAAACTGCTTCTCGCCTGATGCGCGTAAATCTGTTTCTTCTTCTGTATACAGATATTCATTAAGATGGAAAATCTGTCCCTCACGGCTTAAAAACAGACGCAAATCATAAAGGCCTGCATACTGATAATCGTGTTCACGGTCACTTGTGGCATATTTGTGCAGCAGTGATGTACGTATCAGCCAAACGCTACCGAAGTCAAAATCATCACGTAGCGAACCTTCCTGATAGTCGATGACGGGGTGAGGCTTCCTGACCCCCTGTTCCACGACATAACGGTCACTATACACCATCGCAGCACCCGTGTCTTCTGCCACCAATAGGAGGCGTTCCATAGCTGTGGCTCCAAATGTTACAGGCGTGTGCTTCAACACCAGCAGTACATAGTCGGCAGTAGCTTGTTCAGCCATATGCATCACCATGTTGCTGCTATGTAAAGAGATATTATCCAATGGATAAAAACATTCTATTTTCTGTTTCATCTTTCTTTCGTTCATGCATAACTGAGCACAAAGGTAATATATTTTGCCCAAACCACCAAAATCCTATTAAAAGAATATAATTTTTTCATTCTTAATTTTCAATTTTTAATTAATTGCCGTACCTTTGCAAAATGATTTCGATGAAACAACGACTCATAGGAATGACTTCTGCCGAGCTGAAAGCAGTGGTGTTGGAGTTAGGTATGCCAGCCTTTACGGCCAAGCAAATGCAGTCGTGGCTGTATGAGAAACAGGTAGGAAGCATCAGTGAGATGACCAATATCTCGAAAGTCAACCGCGAACGGCTGGAACAGCAATATGAGGTAGGCTCAATGGCTCCCCTTGATTGTCAGCGCAGCAAGGACGGAACCATCAAGTATCTCTTTCCTGTCTGTTGTGATTCTGTTGCAAAGGACGGAGCGGAACGCTTCGTTGAAACTGTTTTCATTCCCGATGGTGATCGAGCCACACTATGCGTCTCGTGTCAGGTGGGCTGTAAAATGAACTGCCTTTTCTGTCAGACTGGCAAACAGGGTTGGAACGGTAATTTGACAGCTGCTGACATCCTGAACCAAATATATGCCCTTCCTGAGCGTGAACGACTGACGAATATCGTTTTCATGGGACAGGGAGAACCTATGGACAACCTTGATGCAGTGCTACAGGTCTGTCAGATTCTGACTGCCGACTGGGGATATGCCTGGAGTCCCAGGCGTATTACAGTTAGCAGTGTTGGCGTAAAAGGCAAGCTGAAACGTTTCCTTGATGAGAGCGACTGTCACATCGCCATATCCATGCATTCCCCTTTGCATGAGCAACGCCTACAATTGATGCCTGCCGAGAAAGCTATGCCGTTAACAGAAGCCATTGCTTTGTTAAAGCAATATGACTTTACCCACCAGCGTCGCTGTTCGTTTGAGTATATCTGTTTTGGCGGACTCAACGACTCGTCGCTCTATGCCCGTGAAATTGTCAATCTGCTGGAAGGTTTGGAGTGTCGTGTCAATCTTATCCGTTTCCATAAGATTCCATCTGTTGACCTGCCAGCTTCTGACGAAAGCCGTATGGAGGCACTTCGCGACTATCTGACGCATCACGGCATCACTACCACAATCCGTGCCAGTCGTGGTCAGGATATCTTTGCTGCCTGTGGACTACTGTCGACGGCTAAACAACAAGAAAAACGTCATAACGTGATAACGTAATAACGATAAAAATTATGGAACAAGAAAGAAAGATTCGCGTGGCAATCACGCATGGAGATACCAACGGTGTTGGTTACGAAGTCATCCTGAAGGTCTTTGCCGACCCAGCGATGTTCGAACTCTGCACACCGATTATCTATGGTTCACCCAAGACAGCGGCTTATCATCGTAAAGCATTAAACCTCGAGACAAGTTTCAGTATCATCAATAATGCCGAGGAAGCTCGCGACGGACGTCTCAACCTGCTGACCTGTTTTGATGAAGATGTGAAGGTGGAAATGGGCGTTCCCTCTAAAGAAGCAGGAGAAGCAGCTTTGAAAGCCCTGGACCGTGCTATGACAGATTATCGCTCAGGCTTATATGATGTGCTGGTGACAGCACCCATCAACAAGGCCACTATCCAAAGTCCAGGTTTTCTATTCCCTGGCCATACTGAGTATATTGAGACCAGTGTGGGTGAAGGCAAGAAGACACTTATGATCCTGATGAATGACGTGTTGCGTGTGGCTTTGGTGACTACTCACCTGCCCATCAAGGATGTGGCAAAAGCTATCACAAAGGATAGCATCATAGAAAAAGCCACCATCCTTCAAGAATCACTACGCCGTGATTTTCGCATCTCCTGCCCACGTATTGCCGTTTTGGCACTAAATCCTCATGCAGGCGATGACGGACTCTTGGGAACTGAGGAGAAGGATATCATCCTTCCTGCTGTTGAGGAATTAGCAGCAAAAGATATTCAGGCTTTTGGCCCTTATCCTGCTGATGGTTTCTTCGGAGCAGGTACGTATGAGTCTTTCGATGGTGTTTTGGCTATGTATCACGATCAGGGTTTGGCTCCCTTCAAAACTATTGCTCACGATAATGGTGTCAATTATACGGCAGGTCTGCCTATAGTGCGTACATCACCTGACCATGGTACGGCCTTTGATATTGCCGGACAAGGAAAGGCTGACGAGAACTCTATGCGTCAGGCTATCTATACGGCTATTGACATCTTCCGCAACCGCCAAAACTATGACGAGCCGCTGGCCAATCCGCTTCCGAAACTCTTCCATGAGAAACGTGAAGAGGGCGACAAGGCACGCTTCACGGTGCGTCCAAAGGATATGTTCAAGAAGGAAAAATCTTTCGAAAAGGTCGAACAAAAGCAAGAAACTGCCACAGAAAGTTAAATTTCTGCCAAAGTGTGCCATTATGTCAGATTTTCTTCGTACCTTTGCACGCTAAAATGAAAAGTTCAGAGTTACAGAGCATTAAACAGCGGTACAATATCGTAGGAAACTGCGAGGCGTTGAACCATGCACTTGACGTCGCCCTACAGGTGGCGCCAACCGATTTGTCTGTACTCATAGTAGGTGAAAGTGGTGTTGGTAAGGAGATTATCCCTCGACTCATTCACGACAATTCACCGCGTCGTCGTGAGAAATATTTTGCTATCAACTGTGGTTCCATTCCCGAAGGTACCATCGACTCCGAGTTGTTCGGACACGTTAAAGGCTCGTTTACAGGTGCTATCAACGATTCGCCAGGTTATTTCGGTGTTGCCAACAATGGTACGCTGTTCCTTGATGAAGTAGGGGAGTTGCCGTTAGCTACTCAGGCACGTTTGTTGCGTGTGCTCGAGACTGGTGAATACATTCCTGTGGGAGGTACTGAAATCCGCAAGACCAATGTTCGCATCGTTGCCGCCACAAATGTTAATATCCGTCAGGCTATCAGCGAGGGGCGTTTCCGTGAAGACCTTTACTATCGCCTGAACTCCATTCCTATTCAGATGCCTCCATTGCGTGATCGTGGTGAAGACATTGTCCTGCTGTTCCGTCTTTTTGCTATGCAGATGGCTGAGAAATACCGGATGGAGAAAGTGGTGCTCACCGACGAGGCCAAACAGTTGCTGATGCGTTATAAGTGGCCGGGTAATGTTCGTCAGCTTAAGAATATCACCGAGCAGATTAGTATCCTCAGTCCGTCACGTCAGATTTCTGATGAGGTTTTGGCACAGTTTATTCCACAGGATCAGGAAACCACACAGCTGGCTCCTGTTCGTAACGATGGCGACCACTCGTTCGAGAACGAGCGTGAGATACTCTATAAGATTCTCTTTGAACTGCGCTCTAATGTCAATGACATGCGCCGTGAGATGAGTACGTTGAAGAAACAGATAGAGGATGTGCAGGTCAGTCCTCAAACGAGCAGTGCTCCATTGACTTCTACCCAGCTGGCTCCTCTTGCGCCCTATCATTCACTCCCCCCGCAGTCTTCTCATGCTGAGGATGCTGTGGCTGAGGAATATGTTGAGCCAGAACATGAGCCTGAGAATCTCAATGTTAACGACTGGAGTCGTCAGGCGCTCGAAAAGGCCCTTGGCCGCAATGGTGGCAATCGTAAGAAAGCCGCACTGGAGTTGGGCATCAGTGACCGTACCCTTTATCGCAGACTGAAACAATATGGAATGGACAAGTAAGACGATATATAAGTTATTAGCTTTTAGCTGTTGGCTGTTAGCTGTCAGCGCCTGCTCCGTGAGCTATAAGTTCAACGGTGCCAGCATCGATTACTCAAAGACTAAAACCATCCAGATTAGTGACTTCCCTATTCGTTCTAACTATGTGTGGGGTCCGATGGGACCCATGTTCAACACCCAGTTGCGCGACCAGTATGCGAACCATACCAAGCTGCAACCGGTGCGCCGTAATGGTGATTTGAAAATTGAGGGCGAGATAACTCAATATTCCCAGCGCAACAAATCAGTGAGTGCTGAAGGATATTCGTCTCAGACGGAGTTGTCCATCACTGTCAATGTGCGCTTTACCAACAACAAGAATCACGAGGAGGATTTTGAGCGTCAGTTCACGGCCTCACAATCATTTGAGAACACCCTGTCTCTGAATGCTGTTCAGGAAGAACTGGTAACACAGATGATTAAGGATCTCTGTGACCAGATATTCAATGCTACGGTAGCTAACTGGTAATGGTTAATAGATGTAAAGACTATGGAGATGACTGAGTTGATACGACATCCGGAGATGATGGACCGCGACACGCTTTACGAGTTGCGCTCAATCCTCGCACTCCATCCCTATTATCAGCCAGCCCGTCTGCTCATGCTGCAAAACCTCTATCTGCTTCACGACATTTCGTTCAATGAAGAGTTGAGACGTGCTGCAGTTTATATTACTGACCGCACGACCATCTTCCAGATGATTGAGGCTACTCATTATCAGTTGTTCAAACAGTCTGGTGACAACAACCAAGAGTTGATAGATAGTAGCCAAAACCGCACGGTAGCACTCATCGACTCGTTCCTCGATTCCATTCCTGCCGATGATGACGAGAAGCCACATCGTCAGCCTACACCAGCCGATGCTTCTGTCGACTACGTGGGCTATCTTCTGGAAACAGCGAATAATGGCGATTTCCAGGAAGCTCCCCAAATGAAGGGACAAGACTTGATAGACAATTTCCTCGAACAAGAGCAGGGGCGTATTATGCTGAATTATGCTGAAACGTCAGACTGCATTGATGCCGATAGACCGTCTGTCCAATCCACTGCTGAGGAAGAAGATATCGAGGAGGAATACTTCACTGAGACGCTGGCCCGCATCTACATCAAGCAGGGTCGCTATCAGAAGGCACTTGACATCATTGGACGACTGCATCAACAGTATCCTCAGAAGAATGCCTATTTTGCTGATCAAATGAGATTTCTCGAAAAATTAATAATAAACAATAGTAATAATAAAAACAAAAATTAAAAACAATGTACACATTATTTGTAATTCTTATCGTGATTGCAGCCGTACTGATGATTGGTATTGTGCTGATTCAAGAGTCTAAGGGTGGTGGCTTGTCAACAAGCTTTGCCCAGTACAACCAGATTGGTGGTGTCCGCAAGACCACTGACTTCATTGAGAAGGCTACCTGGGGTCTTGCTGCCGCTATGGTGATTATCAGTGTTGTTTGCGCTTGGGTAGCTCCTACAGCCACTCACGAAAGCTCTGTGATGGAGAATATCGAAAACCCCGTCACCAATCCTAACAACCTGCCCGGTTTTGGTGCCAGCCAGCAGAAAGATGCTGCAGAGTCTGCTAAGGACGCTGCTGCTCCCGCTGCTGAAGCTCCTGCTGCTGAGGCTCCCGCTGCTCCTGCTGCAGAGGCTTCTGCAGAGAAGCCCGCAGAGTAAACCTCTTACTGCCTGATGATGGCCACTTCCCCATCAGCCTTCAGACGAATAATGCTCGAAGGCTGATGGGGTTTGTGTTCTTGGCGGCGTGACCAGCAGACATAGTCGACAGCTTCTAATATCTCTGGAGCAATATCGCCATAGTTTTGGGCGGCAGGTTCGCCGCTGATGTTTGCCGATGTAGATACCAATGCTTTCTGGAATCTGTAGCACAGCTCCTTCGAGAATGGCTCGTTGGTGATGCGCAGGGCAATGCTGCCATCCTCGGCTATCAGATTTGGAGCCAGATTGACTGCTCCGTCCAAAATCAGCGTAGTAGGTTTGCAGTCACCTTCCTGCAAGCTGTCTATCAACTGCCAGGCCACATCGGGTACGTTACGCACATACCGCTGCAGTCGTGCATCTGAGTCTACCAGGCAAATCATAGCTTTCGAGTCGTCACGCTTTTTGATGTCATACACCCGTTTCACGGCCTCTGCATTCGTCGCATCACAGCCAATGCCCCATACCGTGTCAGTCGGATAAAGGATTACCCCACCTTGTCGCAGCACCTCCACTGCATTCTTGATATCCTGTTCTTTTGTCATATTTCAGGTCTTTTGGGGGAATTTACAGACGGAGCAGATATTTCCCGTAGTCGTTTTTTGCCATAGGTTCGGCAATTTTATGAAGCTGCTCACGGGTTATCCAGCCACGCTTGAAGGCAATTTCCTCCAAACAGGCAACCTTCAGCCCCTGACGCTTCTCAATGACTTCAATAAATGTCGAAGCCTCGCTGAGTGAGTCGTGGGTGCCTGTGTCTAACCATGCGAAGCCGCGCTGCAGGGTCTGCACCTTCAGCGTCTGCTGCTTCAGGTACTCCTGGTTGACGGTGGTTATCTCCAACTCGCCACGTGCTGAGGGCTTGATATGCTTGGCGATGTCCACCACGCTGTTGGGGTAGAAATAGAGGCCTACGACGGCGTAGTTTGACTTAGGATGCTCTGGTTTCTCTTCGATGGAAAGGCAGTTGCCGTCCTTGTCAAATTCAGCGACGCCATAACGTTCTGGGTCGTTGACATAGTATCCGAAAACGGTGGCAAGTCCGTTCTGCTCGGCATTCTCTACAGCCTGACGCAACATGCCCGTAAAGCCGCTGCCATAGAAGATGTTATCGCCCAGAACTAGACAGGCGCAGTCATCGCCAATGAAATTCTCGCCAATGATGAAAGCCTGTGCCAGGCCGTCAGGCGAAGGCTGTTCGGCATATTCGAAACGCACGCCCAAATCCTCGCCAGTTCCCAGCAGTCGCTTGAAACCAGGCAGGTCGTATGGTGTCGAGATAATCAGAATGTCACGGATGCCAGCCAGCATCAGTGCTGAAATGGGATAGTAAATCATAGGCTTGTCGAAGATGGGAATGAGCTGCTTCGAGATGCCTTTGGTGATAGGGTAGAGGCGTGTGCCGCTTCCTCCTGCTAATACAATTCCTTTCATAGTAATAATCTCTTTTTCGTTGTTTTCTTCGTATAATCTGCTGCAAAGATACAAAATAATTGATAATTGACAATTGATAATTGATAATTATTTCGTAATTTTGCAGCGTAAAATGAAAAGAGTACATTGATTATGAATAGAGAACAAGACCATTTGCAACAGTTGGGTCGCCCCACGCAATATTCGCAGAACTATGCCCCTGAGGTGTTGGAGACGTTCGAGAACAAGCATACCGACAACGACTACTGGGTACAGTTCAACTGCCCTGAATTTACCACTTTGTGTCCTATAACCGGGCAACCTGACTTTGCAGAAATCAAGATTGCATACATTCCCAACCAGCGTATGGTGGAGTCGAAGAGTCTGAAGCTCTACCTCTTCTCGTTCCGTAATCACGGCGACTTCCATGAAGATTGCGTCAACACCATCATGAAGGACCTGGTGAAGTTGATGGAGCCCAAATACCTTGAGGTGACGGGCATCTTTACGCCTCGTGGCGGCATCAGCATCTATCCTTATGCCAACTACGGACAGCCAGGTACGAAGTGGGAGCAGATGGCTGAACAACGGCTTATGAATAGGGTCGTTGTAAGGTAAAAGTGAATAGTGAAAAGTGAATAATTTGCCGCCTGGTGGCAATCATATCGTTTAAGGGAATGGAAGTAAGGTCTGCATGGCTCTTGAAGTTGCACGACTGGCGCGTAGAACACGTCAGTGACAGGATGTTTCTGCTCATTCTGGCGTTTCTCGTTGGACTGCTGTCAGCTGTCGCTGCTTTCGTCCTGCACGGACTCATCAACATCATCGTCGACCTGCTGACAGGACGCTTTCAAACAACCTCTTACAACTGGCTCTACCTGGTTTATCCCGTCATCGGCATCTATCTGACATCGCTCTTCGTGCGCTATGTTGTCAAGGACAATATCTCGCATGGCATTACACGCATCCTCTATGCTATTTCGTCGAACCGCTCACGCCTGAAAGTACATAATACATGGTCAAGCGTCATCGCATCTGCCATTACCATCGGCTTTGGTGGTTCGGTGGGAGCTGAGGCTCCAATAGTACTGACTGGCTCTGCCATCGGTTCGAATCTCGGGAAGCTATTCCGTCTAGACAACAAGACGCTGATGACACTCGTAGGCTGTGGTGCTGCAGGAGCCATTGCTGGTATATTCAAAGCCCCCATTGCAGGACTGGTATTTACGCTCGAGGTACTCATGATTGACCTGACGATGGCCTCTTTGCTGCCTATTCTGGTTAGCTGTGTCACGGCCACCTGCTTCACCTATATCTTCAGTGGCAATGCTGTACTTTTCTCGTTCCATCTGGACAGCGACTGGACGGTACAGCGCATACCTGCATGCATCCTACTAGGCATCGCCTGTGGACTGGTGTCGCTCTACTTTATCCGTACTATGAATGCCTGCGAGGACGTCTTTGCACGCTTCAAGGACAAACCCTACGTCAAGTTGCTCATTGGAGGCTTGACGCTGAGTACTCTCATCTTTCTCTTCCCATCACTTTATGGCGAAGGCTACCATAGCATCAACCTGCTGCTCAATGGAAAGACGGAGGCAGACTGGAACCAGCTGCTCGACGGGTCATTGTTCTATGGTCATTCTGAATACCTTATATTATATATAGGACTGGTTCTCCTCACCAAGGTTTTCGCCACCTCGGCCACCAACGGCGGTGGCGGCTGTGGAGGTACGTTTGCACCCTCATTGTTTATAGGCTGTTTTACGGGTTTCTTCTTCTCACGCTTGTGGAATATCCATCAGATTGGAGTCTACGTACCTGAGAAGAACTTCGCCCTTTTGGGTATGGCTGGTGTAATGTCAGGCGTCATGCACGCCCCGCTGACGGGCATTTTCCTCATTGCAGAGATTACCAGCGGCTACAATCTCTTTATGCCGCTCATGATTGTGTCGGTGGCTAGCTATCTTACCATCATCATCTTTGAGCCCCACAGCATCTACGGGATGCGACTGGCCAAACAGGGACGACTTATCACCCACCATACTGACCATGCTGTGCTGACGCTGATGAGCCTTGACTCTGTCATCGACCGCGACTATCAGGGCGTAGCTCCTGATATGGAACTGGGAAAGATGGTGCACCAGATCAGCCGTTCGCGCAAGAACGTGCTGCCTGTCACCGATGCTGCTGGCAGATTGCTGGGCGAGATTAACATTATGAAGATTCGCCATGTCGTGTTCCGCACTGAACTTTACCATCACTTTATGGCCAGTCAGCTCATGTCGGAACCTGCTGCTGTGTTGACCGACGAGACGCCCATGAATCAGGTGATGCGCACCTTCGAACGCACGCAGGCTGACTGGTTGCCTGTGGTCGACAGCAGCAGTCATCTAAAAGGCTATATTTCGCGCAAACGCATGTACGACATGTACCGTAAGATGGTTCACGACCTGAGTCAGGACTAAACGATTTCATTTTCCAGATTTTAAGTTTCAAGTTCAAAGTTTTAAGATATGTCAAACGAAGTGTTGCTGAAAAACGTCCACCTGCTGTCACGCCTGACAGAACAGGAAGTGAGTATGATGCCTGCTGTACAGGCTCCGCTGCCCTCAGTCGAACAAGTGAAGGAAATCGTTCGACTCGTCAAAACCATCATCTTCCCAGATTACTTCAACAGACGCCAGCCCGACGAGACCATCCGCTCATACTATGTCGGCGTTCACATGGAGGAACTGCAGCGTCTGCTCGTCAAGCAGATTGCCCACGGACTGCAGTTTTGTGAAGACTGCGAGGCCATCAAGACCAAACAGCAGATTTACGAAGAGGCCCAGCGACTCACGCTCGAATTCATCGATACGCTGCCCGAAATCAAACGTCTGCTCTATACCGACGTTCAGGCCATGTTCGACAACGACCCTGCTGCCCCCAACTACGGGGAGGTCATCTTCTGCTATCCCGTCATAAACACTATGACGCATTACCGCGTAGCCCATAAGCTTCACCAACTGCATGTTCCAGTTATTCCACGCATCATCACTGAGTTGGCACACTCCAAAACGGGCATCGATATCCATCCGGGAGCCCAGATAGGTGAATACTTTGCCATCGACCATGGGACAGGCGTCGTTATCGGTGAGACCTGTGTCATCGGCAACCACGTCACCCTTTATCAGGGTGTTACCCTCGGTGCCAAGAGCTTCAAGTACGACGATCAGGGTAATATGCTCAACGTCCCCCGACACCCCGTCATTGAGGATTATGTTACCGTCTATTCCAACGCTTCCATCCTCGGACGAATTACCATCGGCCATCATTCCACTATCGGTGGTAATATCTGGTTGACTCACGACGTGCCGCCACATTCGCGTATCCTGCAATCGAAGGCCGTCGATGTCTCATTCAACGACGGATTGGGCATTTAATGTTGAATTGTTTGACTACTATGAAGAAATGGATAATAGCACTGATGAGCCTGATGCTCACAACGCCAGTTTCAGCGCAATATGGTAGACCTCATGTCCATCGTCTGCCGACACCGCCGCCTCCTCGCAGCAACCATGATGGTCGCGACAGCTATTACTATAGCAGTGATGCCTACTATGGCCTGCGGTTGGGTGTGGGTTTTGCAACTGTCAACTCTGATGACAAATATTTGGATGGCGGATCTATGAAGGCTGGCATCAATGCCGGCGTGGTGGCAGGCTTCCAGCTTGGTCACTACTCTCCTGTCTACTTCGAGACAGGGCTCTATTATATTGAGAAAGGCGGTGAAGGACACTATGGGGATTCAAAGTTTACCTATAGTCTGAACTATCTGGAGATGCCGCTGCTGATAAAGGGCTTCGTTGATATCACGTCCAACTTTAGCGTTCAGCCCTTTGCTGGTGGCTATGTGGCTGTTGGCGTGGGGGGAAAAATTAAGGACTTCGGACAACGGCAGGCCTATAGTTCGTTCGATAACGATGGATTCAAACGTTTCGATGCTGGTATCAAGGCAGGCTGTGGCGTGCAGTATGAGTTTCTGTATGGTGAAATCGGCTACGACTTTGGCTTGGCGAACATCAGCCACGACTATTTCGACACCTCGCATACAGGCATGTTCTACACCACCATTGGCGTAAACTTCTAACCTTGTGAGAAAAAAAAAGGGAGAAAATTTGGCTATTTCCATTTTTCTTCGTACCTTTGCACCCGCTTTTATGCACATTAGGTAAATAACATTAAATAGTAACAAGTAAAAATGAAACAAGGTATTCATCCAGAAAACTATCGCCCCGTCGTGTTTAAGGACATGTCCAACGGCGATATGTTCCTTTCGCGTTCTACCGCAAAGACAAATGACACCGTAGAATTCGAAGGCGAAACTTACCCCGTGGTAAAGATTGAAATTTCGAGCACTTCTCACCCGTTCTACACTGGTAAGAGCAAGCTCGTCGACACTGCTGGTCGCGTCGATAAGTTCATGAGCCGCTACGGTAAGGCTGCGAAGAAATAAATACATTTCAGAAGCCACAAGACATCTAAGGCGCGTCCAAGGTAGTTGCATATGCCTATGGTCGCGCCTTAAACTTTTAAAACAAACTAAAAACCCTTTATTACTACAACACATGAAAACTTCAAAACTTGCGATTCTTCTGTTTGCCACACTTCTGATGGCTGCCTGTGACAACGACGACCCGATTGTCATTGAAAAAGGCAAACCACTGGATACCAGTGGTGCGAACATCAACAAGAACAATACAAACGGTAATGCCACCTTGGCACGACTGGAGTTTCCCAAGGTCAAGGATAATGGCAGTGTGGTTATTATACACCGGGCCGTACTGAACGATAAGATTAACCAGGCAGGCATCAACTACTGTGTAGAGTGGGATCCCTCCATCAATGCCCAGCGTTGGAGTTGTTTCCAGTTGTACAGTACCATTAACTACAGCTCGGCAAGCAGTGGCAATGTATCGCGCTATTCGGCAGACAATGACGGCACGCTGTCATCCACATGCCAGTATCCCAACGATGCTGACCTGCCTGCAACCTACCAGTGGGCGGAAGACCCATATAAATACTCCGGTTACGATCATGGGCATATCTGTGCGTCAGCTGATCGCCAGCGTGCCAAAGAGGCCAACTACCAGACGTTCTATATCACTAACATGCAGCCACAGTTCAACAAATTCAATGCCGGATTGTGGGAGAGGATGGAAGGTGATGTGCGCACCTGGGCGAACCTCTCGGACACGTTGTACGTCTGTAAAGGTGGCACTATTGACAAAAGGGAGAACATTCTGGAATACATCTCCCGCAACAGCCACCAGCAGTCCAAGGTCAACAATAAGCACATCCCCGTACCCCGCTACTTCTTCATGGCCGTGCTGAGTCGCAAGGGCACCACATGGAACGCTTTGGGCTACTGGGTAGAGAACCTCAACGAAGACCACACCAATGATACCCGTAAGAACTACGCCATATCCATCGACAAACTGGAACAGCTGACAGGACTGGACTTCTTCTGCAATCTGCCGGACGAGATTGAAGACAAAGTGGAGAGTTCATTAAGCACTTCGTTCTGGTTTAAATAAAAAAAACTAAAAGATTTGGTTATCCCAAAGAATTATTGTATCTTTGCCAATGAAAGGCGAAGTAATCAACACTTGGCTCTAAAAAGAACAACATTATAACACAAAACAATGAAAACTATCTATGAATTCTCTGTCAAGGACAGAAAAGGGAAAGACGTATCACTCAAAGAGTACGCCAACGAAGTCTTACTGATTGTCAATACCGCCACCAAGTGCGGTTTTACGCCTCAATACGATGAATTGGAGAAACTCTACGAGAAGTATCACAGCCAGGGTTTCGAAATCCTCGACTTCCCTTGCAACCAGTTTGGACAGCAGGCTCCTGGCACTGACGAGTCGATACACGAGTTCTGCAAGTTGAACTTCGGCACAGAGTTTCCCCGTTTCAAAAAAATCAAAGTCAATGGTGACGATGCGGAACCACTCTACAAGTTCCTGACAGAACAGAAAGGTTTTGCTGGATGGGATATGGAACACCCTATTGCCCATATCCTGGATGACATGCTCACGAAGGCCGACCCCAACTACAAGGAGAAGCCCGATATCAAGTGGAACTTCACTAAGTTCCTTATCAACAAGAAGGGTCAGGTTGTAGCACGCTTCGAACCTACAGAAAAGATCGAGAACATCGACAAGGCTATCGAAGAACTGTTGCAGTAATACCATTACCACTCTAACACCTTCTTACACCCCATTACTCCCTATTACAACCCTAACATGAATAAAACAAAATGTTTGATTATCGGCAGTGGCCCAGCAGGGTACACTGCCGCTATTTATGCCAGCAGAGCAAATTTGAATCCCATAGAGTATAGCGGAATGCAACCTGGAGGTCAGCTGACGCAGACCACTGAGGTGGAGAACTTCCCGGGTTATCCACAAGGTGTCGACGGCAATCAGATGATGATGGACCTACGCGATCAAGCAGAGCGTTTTGGTGCCGACATCCGCGACGGCGTCATCGATAAGGTGGACTTCTCACAGCGTCCCTATAAGCTTTGGGCCGACGACGGTACGGAGATAGAGGCCGACACGGTCATTATTGCCACAGGTGCCTCAGCCAAATATCTCGGTCTGCCTGATGAAACGAAATACAATGGTATGGGCGTCTCAGCTTGTGCCACTTGCGATGGTTTCTTCTACCGCAAGAAGACTGTGGCTGTAGTTGGCGGTGGCGACACAGCCTGTGAGGACGCACTCTATCTGGCTGGATTGGCCAAGAAAGTCTATCTGATTGTCCGCAAACCCTTCCTCCGTGCTTCAAAAGTCATGCAAGAACGAGTAATGAAGTCAGAGAACATTGAAATTCTCTTCGAGCACAATACGTTAGGACTCTTTGGCGAAAACGGTGTAGAAGGAGCTCACCTCGTAAAGCGTAAGGGAGAGCCCGACGAGCAGCTCGTAGACATCCAGATTGATGGATTCTTCCTCGCCATCGGGCACAAACCCAACACGGATATCTTCCGCGAATGGCTCGAGACCGATGAGGTTGGCTACCTGAAGAAGATTGACGGAACACCACGCACCAAGCTGCCAGGCGTCTTCGTGGCTGGCGACTGCGCTGATCCTGTCTATCGTCAGGCTATCACTGCTGCAGGCACTGGCTGTCAGGCCGCCATCGAGGCCGAGCGCTTCTTGTTGGAGCAATAACCTCAATATTCTGGAACATCGAGACATCGGAACATCGAAACTTCGAAATCCTATACAATCAAAAGAGCCCCGCTTCACAGCGGAGCTCTTTCTTAAAAAACTAAATTAATCAACCATAAACCTTAACCATTAAAAATCGTGCTCACAATTTAAACTTTATAAGACCTCTCGTCTCTTTGTTTAAACCTGGGAACCGAAACGTTGTTCCCTTTTCACGTTGCAAAGATAGTATAAAAGTATCATATAAGAGTTCAGATAATGTTAAATGAGGTTTAAATTTTGTGATTTTCACATTTTATCGACCATAATTAACAGAAAACAAACTATTTTCGCCCTCTTTCTTGAATTTTTCTACAAAAGCTATTGTTATTTGGAAGAAATTTCGTAACTTCGCGGCCATGGAGAAATGGTTAATTAATTTGAATGGATGGGAATTGGCAGGCACGTTTTTGCTACTAATCATCATGATTTCATTGGGACGATGGCTGTATGTGCATGGAATGCGCGTAAAAAGCCAAGTTCAGACGAGCAAGATTTTCTCCGTCGTCTCTCATGAGATTTTGACCCCTCTTACCATCCTTTCTGCCTCACTTGAGCACCTCAAAGAAACCCTTCCTGAGGGAACGAACGACTACAAGCTCATGCAGATTAATATTGAACGCATTGTCAGGTTACTGCAGCATTTGATGGAGGATAATAATATGTTGCAACACGGTTACCAACAACTGCGAATCAACAATTGCGATGTCATCAGGGACATTACAGAGACTGCCTGCTACATCGAACCGCTGATGGTCAGCAAGCATCTGGAATTCACCATTCGCTGCAAGCCAGAGAGCATGATGGGCTGGATAGACTCTCTAAAGGTGGACCGCATCATCTTCAACATACTGTCGAACGCTGCGGAACATACGCCACCGCATGGGCGCATCACTATGGACATCAGCACCAGCAAACATTTCGACCATATCATCATCCGCATCAGTGACTCTGGCACTGGTGTACAGAAGAATGAGCTCTCTCGAACACGCGAGCTTGTCTACCTGCATGGTGGCAACATCCAATGGAGCACCATCGAAGGCCAAGGTACCACATACCTTATTGAGCTGCCCATCAATAAAGAGGCCTACAAGCCCTCGGAAATTGACGAGAGTCACAAGGTGGACTTCAGTGATCCCAACACACAAATTACCGACCTACCGCCGGTATCCTTTACTGAGGGTGGTCACTTTACCACAGATAAAGCGGACGATGACGCTCCTCATCTGCTGATTGTCGAGAACAACAGCGAGTTGAAGAACATCATGCAGCAATTGCTCAGCAGTCGATACCACGTGCTGGCCGTCGACAACAGCGAAGAGGCAATGGAAGCCATTCATAACAACGACCTCGACGTCATTATTGCCGATGTCATGCTACCTAAGACAGACGGTTTTGAGCTGACACGTCAGATCAAGCACGACGAGGAGTACAGTCACTTACCCGTCATTCTTCTAACACACAAGACGCAGGAGGAAGACCCCCAGGCGGCTCTTTCCGCTGGTGCCGACGACCATATCACCAAGCCTTTCAGGGTGAAGGACTTGATGCTGCATATTGACAACCTCATAGCCAACCGCGAGCGCATCCGCAAGTCGCTACCCATAGCCGAGGAGCCTGTCGAGCTGGCTGTTAATAGGCGGATGTCACTCGATGATGAATTCCTGCAGCGTGCCTTGAAATGCGTGAATGATCATATCGACGACTCCGAATACGACCGCGAGAGTTTTGCTGCCGATATGGGTGCCAGTTCCAGTACACTCTACAACAAGCTGCGCACTCTGACGGGCAAGAACATTTCCAGTTTCATCCGCGACATCCGTATTCAGACAGCCTGCCAGCTGGCTAAGGATAATCCTGACCTGCGCGTCAGTGACATCGCATACCGTGTAGGATTCAAGGACCCAAAATATTTCGCCACATCGTTCAAAAAGGTGATGGGCGTACAGCCGAAGGAATATTTTGAGAAGTTAAGAAGTTAGAGTTAAGAAGTTAGAGTTTTTACTTTTTTGCAGGGAAAAGCCACAAGCCGCAAAAGGTCAGTAAACCATTGAGCATCAGTAGTTCATAGCCAAAACGATAACCCGTCAACTGATAAGTCAGCGTATCGATTGCCAGACAGAGCAATGGCGACAACACGCAGATATAGGGAACGTAGCGGTCGTTAGCCTGCCGCTTTGTCAGCAGTCCGAAGGCAAAAAGTCCCAACAGCGGGCCGTAAGTGTAGGAACAGAGGATATAGATGGCATCAATGACACTTGTCGAGTTTAACAGTCGGAACAGCAGGATAAACACCACAAAGACGCCTGCCATACCAATATGCACCCTGTGGCGCAGCCGTTCGTCATCAGGTCGTCCGCAGATGTCCACGCAATAGCTCGTTGTCAGAGCCGTCAGGGCGGAATCGGCACTCGAGAATGCCGCAGCTACCATACCCAGCATAAAGATTATCATGATGGCCGGAGATCCTTGGGAAGCATGCATAATGAACCGGGGCAACAAATCGTCGCCAGAGGCAGGCAGTGCAACGTCCTGCTGCTGATACCAGAATGTCAACAGTACACCCAACGACAGGAATAGCAGGTTAGCTGGCAGGAAGGCAACGCCATAGCTGCACATATCCTTTTGGGCATCATGCAACGAACGGCACGTCAGGTTCTTCTGCATCATGTCCTGGTCAAGTCCTGTCATCACGATGGCGATGAAAGCACCACTCAGAAACTGTTTCCAAAAGTTCTGCTTCGACACCCAGTCGTCGAAGACGAACACCTGCGACAGCTCGCTATGCCGGATGGCGGCCACAGCATCACCGGTAGTCATGCCCAACTCACCTACTACCTTATATATAATAAGAATGAGTGCCCCAAACAGGCAAACAGTCTGCATGGTATCCGTCCACACGACTGTCTTGATGCCCCCTTGACGGGTATACAGCCAAATGAGTGACGTCATCACTACCACGACGACAACAAACATCCAATCATCAGGACCAATGCTGCCAGGAGATTCATTGCCAAGGGTTCCCATTCCGCAGGCCATAAGAATCCAGCAGACCACATAGAAGCGCACAGAGGCTCCCGTCATCTTCGACAGCAGGAAGAACGACGCACCGGTCTTGTAGGCTCTCTTTCCGATGCGCTGCCCCAAGTAGCTATAGATGGTCGTCAGGTTCAACCGATAGTATAGCGGCAGCAGCACGAAGGCGATGACCACATAGCCCACCATAAACCCCAGACACGTCTGCAGATAAGTCATTCCTATGCTGTTTACCATTCCAGGCACCGATATGAAGGTGACGCCAGAAATACTGGCACCTATCATACCGAACGCCACCAGATACCACGGCGAACGTTTGTCGCCACGATAGAAAGTCTCGTTCGTTGCCCGTCTGCCCGTCCACCTGCTGACGGCAAAAAGCAGGAAGAAATACAGAATAACTATTGCAATAATATCCATAATCGCCTGCAAAGGTACAATTTTTATGCGGCGGCAGCAAATTTTTCATTCTTCACTTTTCACTTTTCACTATATTTTATTACCTTTGACCTACGGTCGAAAGTACTCATGCTCGACAAAACAAAATAAAAAAGTCCATTTTATTTTGTTTTGTGCTCACTTATTCGTACCTTTGCACACGGTAATTATTCACCAACAACAAAAAACAATGGCAAAACAGAAGAAATTTATCCTTCAGGAGAGTGAGATTCCCAAGCAGTGGTACAACATCCAGGCCGACATGCCCAACAAACCCATGCCGCCTCTGAATCCTAAGACCAAGGAGCCACTGAGCGTAGACGATCTGGCACACATTTTCCCACGTGAATGCTGTGTGCAGGAACTGGACACGGAGCACCGCTGGATTGACATCCCTGAGGATGTGCTCGAGAAATACGCATACTACCGTTCTACACCGCTGGTGCGTGCCTATGCCCTCGAAGAGGCTCTTGGCACCCCTGCCCACATCTATTTCAAGAACGAGAGTACCAATCCGCTGGGTTCCCACAAGATCAACTCTGCCCTGCCCCAGTGCTACTACGCCAAGCAAGAGGGTACTACGAATGTGACTACCGAGACGGGTGCCGGACAGTGGGGAATGGCTCTCAGCTATGCTGCTAAGCTCTACGGACTGGAAGCTGCTGTCTATCAGGTGAAGATCACCATGCAGCAGAAGCCCTACCGCTCCAGCGTCATGCGCACCTTCGGTGCTGCTGTCACTGGCTCCCCTTCCATGTCCACACGTGCCGGTAAGGACATCATCACCAAGGACCCCACACATCCCGGTTCACTGGGCACCGCTATCTCTGAGGCTGTCGAGCTGGCTACCACTACGCCCAACTGTAAATACACGCTGGGCTCAGTGCTAAACCATGTCGGACTGCACCAGACCATCATCGGACTGGAGGCCGAGAAGCAGATGCAGATGGCAGGCGAGTATCCCGACATAGTCATCGGATGTTTCGGTGGCGGCAGTAACTTCGGTGGCATCTCATTCCCCTTCATGCGTCATAACCTGAGTGGTGAGCGCCATACGGAATTCATTGCCGCTGAGCCAGATAGCTGTCCGAAGCTGACACGTGGACAGTTCCGCTACGACTTTGGCGACGAGGCTGGCTACACGCCCCTGTTGCCTATGTACACGCTGGGTCATAACTTCAAGCCCTCGAACATCCACGCCGGTGGACTGCGCTATCATGGTGCCGGTATGATCATCTCGCAGCTCATCAAGGACGGTCTGATGCATGGTGTCGACATTCCTCAGCTCGAGACCTTCGAGGCCGGCATGCTCTTCGCACGCACCGAAGGCATCATCCCTGCTCCTGAGAGCACCCACGCCATCGCAGCCACCATCCGCGAGGCCATGAAGTGCAAGGAAACTGGCGAGGAGAAAGTCATCCTCTTCAACCTCTCAGGTCATGGACTGATCGATATGCCCAGCTACGAGCAGTATATCAATGGCGATCTGCAAAACTACACCGTTACTGACGAGATGATTGCCAGCAACCTTGCAGATTGCGACGCTCTCTGACCATAGTCAGAGAACTCGATAGGCATATCAGCTATGATAGTAAAAAGCACATGGACTGGTCAATTGGCCAGTCCATGCTTGCTTATCTCCGTTCCGATATTGGTTTACATCCGTTCCGATGCTGGTTTCAAGTTGTTCCCGTGCTGGAAACAACTTGTTTCTCCAAAGGAAACAAAGTGTTTCCGCCATCGCCACAAGTCGAAACAGGCATGATAAAGAATCAAGAAACCTCACTCGAAATGAGTGAGGTTTACTTTTTTACAATCCTTTTACCTTATGCGATATCAATCTGTCGCGATACCTTTACCTTCTCCTCAACCATCTTCGGCAGTTCAACAGTCAGCACGCCGTGCTCCACCTTAGCCGAAATGTCATCCTTCTTGACGTCGTCAGGCAGAATCAGCGTCTGCTCGTACTTCGAGTAGCTGAACTCGCGACGCAGATAGCGCGTGGTCTTATCGTCTTCCTTGTGTTCCTCCTTGTGCTCCATCTTTACCACCAGGTTGCCGTCATCGTTGATATGAACGTTAAAGTCTTCCTTCTTCATACCAGGAGCGGCCAGCTCTACGGTATATGCTTTGTCCGATTCTTTCACGTTGATAGCAGGTGCCGTGCAGTTAGCCTTCGGCAGATAGTCTGTATCAAACAGATCGTTGAACACTGCAGGAATCCAGTTGTTTGTTCTCATCATTGGCATCATAATCGTTACCTCCAAATTCTATTTTAAAAGTTATATATATTGTTAAGTTCTTTCGATTGCCTTTCGGCTTTCGTTAGAGAGAGGGCAATATCAATGCCAAACCCTAGCAAGCTGTCATGTTGACATAACCGAATGTCAGAATGGCAGATTTGTATTTTGCATTATTTATTATAAAACAGAGCGCTAATCGGCGGATTTTTGTTATCTTTGCATCCAGTTTCTGATAGTTTTATCAATCATCAAAGCAACAAATGGAAATAGTAATTCTTGACGGCTATACAGCCAATCCTGGCGACCTCTCCTGGCAGGCGTTGCAGGAAATAGGTACATTGAAAGTCTATGAACGTACAAAACCCGAGGAGACCATCGTAAGGGCAAAGGATGCGGATATCTTACTCACAAATAAGGTATTACTCAGACGGCACGAAATCGAGCAGTTACCTTGCTTGAAGTATATCGGTGTGTTGGCAACGGGCTATAACGTAGTAGACCTGGAGGCAGCTCATGAGCGTGGCATCATTGTCACCAACGTGCCTGCCTATAGTACTGAGAGCGTGGCACAGATGGTATTCGCACATTTGCTCACCGTTACCAACCGAACAGAGCATTACGCCGTACAGAATCGTGCAGGGAAGTGGACTGCCAGTCCTGACTTCTGCTATAGTGACACGTCGCTGACAGAGTTGGCTGGCAAGACCTTCGGCATTGTGGGACTTGGCAATATTGGTCAGCGTGTGGCAGCCATCGCCCATGCCTTTGCCATGAATGTCGTGGCCTATACCAGTAAACCAGCTGATACATTGCCTTCGTATATCAAGAAAATGACGCTGGACGAACTGTTGGCAGAGAGCGACGTGTTGAGTCTGCATTGTCCGTTGACACCAGATACGAAGCATCTCATCAACCGTCAGACGCTCCAGCAGATGAAGCCAACAGCCATTCTTATTAATACTGGACGCGGACCATTGGTGAAGGATCAGGATGTGGCCGACGCACTCAATGAGAACCGCTTGCGGGCTTTCTGTGCTGATGTGTTGACCGAGGAGCCTCCTAAGGCCGATAATCCGCTGCTGCAATGCGATAATGCGTACATCACACCCCATATTGCCTGGGCATCGTTCGAGGCGCGTGTCCGACTACTGGATGTAGCTATCAGCAACGTACGCGCTTTCGTGGCTGGCAAGCCCCAGAATGTGGTTTGACTCCGCCGAATGTAGTTTGACTAGCGTCGAAACGAAAAAACTCAAACAAAAATTTGGTATTTTGCTCGTTTATTCGTACCTTTGCAGCCGCTTTTCGCATCGTGTGATGGTGGATTAAGCAAAAACAACTTAATTTTAGAGTAACACATTATTAAATTATGAAAGAAATTAGCATTAACGGTCAGAAGCGCACCGACACAGGCAAGAAGGCCTCAAAGTTGCTTCGCAAGGAGGGTTTGGTACCCTGTAATTTGTATGGTGAGAAGAAGGGTGAGAACGGTCTGCCCGAGGCTATGGCATTCACAGCTTCTATGGCTGAGCTGCGCAAGGCTGTCTATACTCCCCACGTATATGTAGTGAACCTGAACATTGATGGTACTGAGCACAAGGCTATCATCAAGGAGCTTCAGTTCCATCCCACAAGCGATGCCCTGCTGCACGCTGACTTCTACGAGATCAACGAGACCAAGGCTATCACTGTTGGTATCCCCGTGAACCTGACTGGTCACGCTCAGGGTGTGCGTGATGGTGGTCGTCTGAACCTCTCTATCCGTAAGATTGACGTTACCGCTCCTTACAAGAACATTCCTGAGAAGCTGGACATCGACGTTACCGATCTGCAACTGGGTAAGGCCATCAAGGTTGGCTCGCTGAGCTTCGAGGGTCTGGAGATCGCTACCTCAAAGGAGGTTATCGTATGCTCTGTGAAGGCTACTCGTGCTTCTCGTTCGGCTGCTGCTGAAGCTGCTGCAGAGTAAACTAGAATGAGGAATGTGGAGTGAGGAATGGTCGCCTACGGCGATTATCAATGAATAATTGAGAATTCAACATTGACCATCGCAGCGAAGCGAGAATCATTTATCATTCAACACTCAACATTCATAATTCAAATTGAATGGACAAGTACTTAATTGTTGGTTTGGGTAATCCTGGCGACGAATACGCTGAGACCCGCCACAATACAGGATGGATGGTATTGGACGCTTTTGCTAAGGCGTCCAATATCGTTTTTGAGGATAAGCGTTATGGCTTTGTAGCTGAGACTAGTCTGAAAGGCCGTAAGGTGTTCCTGCTGAAACCCACTACGTTTATGAACCTGAGTGGCAATGCCGTGCGCTACTGGCTGAACAAGGAGAATATCGAGCAGAGCCGTCTGCTGGTCATTAGCGACGATGTCGCTATTCCTGTCGGCCAGTTCCGTCTGAAGGCCAACGGCTCGAATGGCGGTCACAACGGTCTGGGGCACATCCAGCAGCTGATAGGACAGCAGTATGCCCGTCTGCGCATGGGTATCGGCAACGACTATCCCGTTGGTTCGCAGATAGACCATGTGCTCGGGCGTTTCCCGTCTGAAGAATTAGAGAAGCTGCAACCTGCCATCACGTTGGCTGTCGACATCATCAAGAGTTTTGTGCTGGCCGGCATCGACGTCACGATGAATCAGTATAACAAACTGGGTAAGGGAAAATGAACGAAGCAAGAGTAGACAAATGGCTGTGGGCTGCACGTATCTTCAAGACGCGCAGCATTGCTGCCGATGCCATCAAGAACGGACGTGTGACAATTCAGGGCATGAACGTGAAACCCTCACGTATGGTAAAGGTTGGTGAGGTGGTAAGTGTACGCAAGCCACCTGTAACCTATTCGTTCAAGATTCTAAAGACGATAGAGCAGAGGGTAGGGGCGAAGCTGTTGCCTGAAATCTATGAGAACGTGACGACGCCCGATCAGTATGAACTGTTGGAGATGAATCGTATCAGCGGCTTTGTGAACCGTCAGCGTGGTACAGGCCGTCCTACGAAGAAAGAGCGTCGTGCTCTCGACGATTTTGTAGGTCCATCATTAGAGGGCTATGGTGATTTTGATTTCGATTTTGACGACGATGATGAGTAAAACGATAAGGATATGCTGTTAGATATATTTTTGATTGTCATTGGTGTTGTGTTGGTGCTGACTGGTGCCGACCGTTTGACGGAGGGTGCTTCGGCTTTGGCTCGCAAGATGAATATTCCTGAAATCATCATCGGACTGACCATTGTCGCTGCAGGAACGTCAGCACCAGAGTTGTTCGTGAGTTTGGTGTCGGCATTGAAGGGTACACCTGACCTGGCTGTAGGTAATGTGGTAGGATCGAACACCATGAACGCAATGCTGATAGTCGGTTGTGCTGCTATGGTGGCACCGATGGTTATCAGTCGTAGCACGGTGAAAAAGGATATCCCCTTCTCCGTCGGAGCCTCCGTGCTGCTCATCTTATTGGCTTTCGATAGTTTTATGTCACGTATTGACGGTATTATCTTGCTCATTGGCTTTGCAGTCTTCATGGCCTACACCTTGTTGCAGGCCAAAAAAGGTCAGGTTGAGGACGCCGGAGAAGTCAAACAAATCAATCCCTGGCTGAGTACTCTCTATGTAGTATTAGGCTTGGCTATGCTGGTGGCAGGTAGCAACCTGTTCGTCGACTCAGCCTCCAGCGTGGCATACGCTTTGGATGTTAGTGAAGGTGTCGTAGGCTTGACTGTGGTGGCTGGTGGTACGTCGCTGCCTGAGTTGGCTACCAGTGTCGTTGCTGCCCGTAAGGGACAGTCGGCTATCGCCATTGGAAACGTCATTGGCTCGAACGTCTTCAATATCCTGCTGATACTGGGTCTGACAGCCACCATCAGTCCCCTGCAGATAGAAGGCATCACCACCATCGATATGGCTGTGATGCTTTTGTCAGTTGCACTAGTATGGCTGTTCTCCTTCACCAAGTTCACCGTAGAACGTTGGGAGGGGGCTTTGCTAGTGGTAGGCTATTTGGCATACTTAGGCTGGCTGATTAGCAACTTGTAACAAAGAAGGCTGTCCAATCGGGCAGCCTTCATTATTACTTGACGTTGACCTTTATCTTCTGCAAATCCTTGTCGGCACTCGACGAGCCCACCATGAGTTCGTACTGTCCTGGTACGACGCGAATGGTGTTGGTGTTGACGTCCCATCCTTCGAAGCGTTCACGAGGGAAGTCGATGTCAAAGGCCTTGCTCTCACCAGCTTTCAGTGTGACACGCTGATAGGCACGCAGCGTCTTCAGTGGTCCTTCAGCATCGGCAATATTGCGCATATAAACTTGTATGACCTCAGTTCCTTCACAATGGCCTGTGTTCTTGACTGTCACGCGTACCTTATTATTGTGGTATATGGGCTTGCTGATGTTGAAAGTGGTATAGCTCAGACCAAAGCCGAAGGGGAATAATACATCGCCTTTAAAATAGCGGTAAGTACGGTTCTTCATCGTATAGTCGAGGAAATCAGGCAGGTCGTTGACGCTTCTGTAGAATGTCATAGGCAGTTTTCCGCAAGGATTCTGCTGCCCCATAATGACTTCGGAAATGGCCTGACCACCCAGTTCTCCACCATACCAGCCCTGAATGATGGCATCGCAGGTCTCCAGTTCAGGAACCATCGCCATCGCACCACCTGAGCAGTTGACGAAGATGACCTTCTTGCCTGCCTCATGCAGCGTTTTCAACAGTTCACGCTGTACGCTGGGCAGTTCGATATCCGTACGGTCGCCACCCTTGAAACCTGGCTCGCTGACCTTCATCTCCTCACCTTCTACACGTGGTGAGATTCCCCCCACGAAGACTATCGTCTCTGCATCGCCTATCTGGCTGAGCAGCTGTTGGCGCGTGGGATTCAGTTTCTTACAGATGTCAAACTGTAATGCTGCCATATCGGCTTCCTGAACGTAGTCGATATGGATACTATAGCTGTTACCCTTCTTTACTTTCAGTTCGCGTGTCTTTTCCTGAATACGATGGCGCACATTCCAGATATTCACCAACGTGTCGCCGTTGACGACAACACGCACCTTATCGTCAGCTGCCACCCGCATGTAGAGTGTCTCGTCCTCATCTGGAATGAATATTCCGTCGTAACAGGCAGAGAAGTTCTCCAGATTGACACCAGGAGCGAAGACGGTGTTTCCCCCATTGCTGAGATTGATGGCAGTGGGCATGAGAACAGTGTTGGCAGGATTACCCTTCATCTCGGTATCGTTCCAATAGACAGCCTGTATGCCATGTTCACCCTGAGGACTCTGTATCTTGTCGAAACGACTCTCGTAGACTTCGTTGTGTGTCACGCCACAGCCTTGGATGTAAGGTACATTGCCCAACAGCTTGCGCATTCCTTCCAACACAGTCACCGTCTTGGTAGCATAGCCGTAGTAGTTACCCCACTGCATGACGCTGTCGTTGGCGTTGGGACCCATGACTGCCACTGTGTGTTGCGACTCAGTCGCAACAGGCTGTAATGGCAGTATGCCGTTATTCTTTAGTAATACCACACCTTCGCGGGCTACCTGTAGGGCCAGCTGCTTGTGCTCCTTGGAGGCAACGGACGAAGACGGAATCTTCGTCCACTCGACCATTTCGTCTAGGTCGAAGTCGCCCAATTCGAATCGAGCTACCAGGAGACGCTTCAGACTGACGTCCAGCTGTTGCTCGGAGATATCACCACGACGGACAGCATCAGGCAGATTCTTGTACTCAGAACCGCATTCCACATCAGTGCCGCTAAGTACGGCCTTGGCAGATGCTGCTGCACCATCCTTCGATACATGATGCCATTGGGGCAGGAAGTCACGGATGGCTCCGCAATCGCTGGTGATGAGACCCTTGAACCCCCAGTCGTCGCGCAGGATATGCTGTTCATAGCGGGCATTGCCACAACAGGGGTCCCCGTCAATGCGCTGATAAGCACACATCACCTCTGCCACGTTACCCTTCTGCACCAGTGCCTTGAAAGCAGGCAAGTAGGTTTCCCACAGGTCGCGCTCAGGCAGTTGCTGGACATCGAACACATGACGGTTCCACTCTGGTCCGCTATGTACTGCGAAGTGTTTGGCACAAGCCAGGAGTTTCTTGTACTTGCTCTGACTGCTTTCCCCTGTCATGCTCTGCCCCTGCAGACCGTTGACTACTGCCAGTCCCATACGTTCTGTGAGATATGGGTCTTCACCGTAGGTCTCCTGTCCGCGACCCCAGCGAGGGTCACGGAAGATGTTGATGTTGGGTGTCCAGAACGACAATCCCTGATAACGCTGAACGTTGCCGGAGCGTTTGGCCTCCTGATGCTTGACACGTGCCTCGTCACCGACGGCTGAGAAAACCTGATGTACCAGAGTATCGTTCCACGAAGCTGCCATCATGGTAGTAATAGGGAATACGGTGGCAAACCCGTTACGTCCTACACCATGCAGGGCTTCGCTCCACCACTGGAATTTGGGAATGCCTAAACGGGGAATGGCTGGCGATGCATCCATCATCAGCAGTACTTTCTCTTCCAACGTCAGTCGTGATAGCAGATCCTCTGCGCGTTGTTCGGCAGAGAGGTTCGGATCCTGGTAGGGCAGTATCTGTGCTGTCAGTGCAGCAGTTGCCATCATGAATAATGCAGTCAGTAATGTTTTCATCGTTTGTATAGTTTTGGTAATGGTGCAAAGATACGTCTTTTATTTCATATATCCAAATAAAAAGGCAAAAAACAAAGGGCAGAACCGTGTCTGCCCTTCGTATTGTTAGTATTGAAATGCATATTAATACCAGCGTGGGTCACCGACCTTCTTGCTGCTGACACCGTCGTTGCCAAGCTTGAAGTTGCCATTGGCAGCATCGGCATACTTCGGATCCTCACCGTTCTTACCACTCGTGTCGCCACGGAAGTAAACCTTCGGGTCGGAAGCCTCGTCGTCAGCTGCAAACATGTTGGTATTACAGCCAAAGTAGTAGTTGTTGCTGAACTCAGGCAGCGAGGTCTTGCTCTGGTTCGAGTAGACGGCCTTCGTGTTGGTCACCAGGTTGTTAGTCCACTTGATACTGTTGCCTACGAAACGTACGTAGAGCAGACGCTTGGCGTTGGCAACGTTGAGGACGTTGTCGATGGTGCAGTGGTCAACAGTGATGACAGGAGCAGCATCGGTGTAGTTGCTTGAAGCATCGTCGTAGCGGATGAAGTCACGCTCCTGTGCCACATTCCAGATGGTGCTGTTCGAGAAGGTCACCTTCTTGGCATAGCTCTTGCGGAGGTCGAAGAAGTCACCACCCTCACAGGTAATGTCGTGGATGAGACAGTTGTTGAAGGTGATAGACTCGATGGTGCATACCACGTTACCATAGCAGATACCCTTCACGAAGTTCTTGATTTCCACATCCTGCAGGTCAAGGGCACCATAGGTTAAGTCGGCATCCTTGTAGTTGAAGGTCTGGTCACCAGTAGCATTGGTAGAACCGTCAATCACCAGCTGGCTCAGTGAGAGACCAGCACCGCCATTCATCTGGAAGCGACCCTTCAGCACGGGCTTGTTGGTGGGATAGATACCCTTGATGGTCAGTGTATTGGCAATAACTACCGAACCATTTCCATCATCAGTAGGATTCAGGTCGTACTCACCACCATACAGTGCAATCACAGTACCAGGAGCAGCCTCGTCGATGACAGCCTTGATGTCGTCACCAGGATGCAGCACCGTAGCACCGTTCAGGTCGGCAATGGTGGTCACCACGCGGTTACCACGCTCCTTCTCACCGAAGTACATGCGGATGGTGTACTGTGTCTCAGGGGTCAGACCGCTGAGCACAGCTTTACCGGCAGCAACCTCGTCAGCAGAGAGAGTCTTTGTAGCAGCCTGCTTGCCATCAGCATCGAAAGCCTTCAGGGTGGTGAGGTCTTTACCTACTGCCTCCACATCCCATGTGACTGTAACGCTGCGGTCAGCAATGTTCTCTTCTTTGAACGACTTCATCAGCTGCTGGGCGCTGGTACGGAAGAAGACGGTACTCCACTTGGAGTCGCGTGACTCGTTGCCTTCAGTGATAGCTTTTACACGGGCAGAATACTTGGTGTCGTACACCAGCTTGCTCAGTGCGGCAGTGTTTTCAGCAACCGTAATGGTCTGCTGGGGAGAGTTTGCAAATGTCAGGCTGTCGTCGGCAAATACTTCTACGATGTATGCCGTAGCTTTGTCGGAAGCCTTCCATCTCAGAGTGGCCTTGTCCTCACCGACATTTCTGGCTTCTACTTCTACAGGCGACAGGTTGCGTGGGAATACTATTTCAGTAATCTCGTCGGCCACATCGCTGCAGGATGTCAGGGCTGCCAATGCCAGTCCCAACACGATATAGGATTTATTGAACTTTTTCATGTTTTCTGAAGTTTAAAAGTTAGTCTGATAACTGACCATAGATACCGTCGTTGTTCAGGAGACCATTGCTCTTGTCAATGAATGTCTTCCAGATGGGCCACAGACAGTGTGTGCTGGGCTGTACAGTATAGAGGCCGTTGATATAGGCATCGGTCAGCACATACTCGCCATTGCTGACAAACCAGTTCTTTGAAGACCAGGTCTCCTTGATGGACTCAATGTATTCCTTGTCGTCCTCACCCTTGTTCAGACCATAGACCTCAATCTTGTCCTTGTCCTCAGCATTGTTGATATAGGCCTTGTCAGGCAGACCGGCATAAGCACCAGTGCGCTGCTGCAGAGCTGTCAGCTTGGCCTTGGCCTCAGCCATCTTCTGGTCGATGATGCCCCAGCGAACGAGGTCGGGCTTGCGGAGAGCCTCACCGGCAAACTCCAGTGCGCGCTGCTCGTAGATACCTTCGCGGAAAGCCTGCTTGTTGGCAGTGTACTTAGCCTGCAGGGCAGACACCTTGCCAGCGGGCAATACACGAGCCAATACGGGCTTCATGTAGTTCCATGCAGCCGATGTGTTGCCCAGCTCATTCTCAGCCTCAGCAGCCATCATGTAGACGTCAGCCAGACGCATGTACTGGAAGTTGACACCATCGTCGTTGGTAGAGGTGACGATACGGTTCATCCACTCGTAGCGCAGCTTACCGAAGCACCACTTGTTGATGGCACGGAAGGTAACGTGAGACTTACCATTAACCAGATCCTTGCTCCACTCGTAGGGTACACAGGTAATGTCGCGACGAACGTCATCGGCATCATAGTCGTAGTACAGGTAGGCGATAGGGCCGTTGACACCACCCTGAGCCTGCTGAGTGTACTGGTCCTTGGCGTTATGCTTCACACCCCATGTGTAGAGCACACGTCCACGACCTGCAGAGAACGGGATTTCCCAGATGCTCTCGCCACCAGCAGTAACGTTATCCTGACAGAGCTTCAGGAAGTTGTCCTTGAACTCACCCAGAGCGTTGCGTCCGCTACTGATGATGCTTTCGCACTCGTCCTTGGCAATCTGGTACATCTTCTCAGGAGCCAGCTCGGGATCCCTTGACAGACGATAGCCGTCGCCACGCAGTCCATAGCCGCCGGCATAGAGAGCCAGACGTGCACGGAGAGCCTTTACGAAAGTCTTGCTGACACGCTCTGTTGTCGTTGTAATCTTGTTCTCATTGGGCCAGTAGCAGTAGTTCTCAGCCTCCAGCAGGTCAGCGAGCAGTACCTTATAAATAGAGTCACGGCTGGTACGAGGCAGATAGACATTATCTGGTCCGTTGGGGACGAAACGTGCAGGAACGTCACCCCAGGCCTTGATAAGGTCGTTATAGATGACGGCACGCAGTGTCAGTGCTTCACCTAAGAGCTGAGCCATATCGGGCTTGTTGGCGATGTCACCATACTGGCGCAGACCCTGAATGGCGAGGTTCGCACGCTCGATACCCTCGTAGAACTTGGCATAAGCGTTATTGTCAGTATTCATCTGACCATTCGTGGGCGATGTGTTGTAGTTTGACAAGTCATTCTTATTGTCATCGCCAGCCTTGGTCAAGTCAGGTGAGTTCATTACCTCAACATCGGTATTGACACCATAGTAGGGCAGGAAACGGCCACGGTAAGAGTTGGTCTCACCAAACGACACGTGGATAGACATCACCTCAGCTTCTGCCAGAGAGTAGGTAGAGTATACCGTCGAACCGTCGAGAGACGAGATGCTGGGTGCGTCCATGTCGCAGGAAGCTAAGCCTACGAGCGACATTGAAAACATTGCTATTTTGATATAATTCTTCATTGTTGTATCCTCCTTCATTTTAGAAATTCAAGTTTAGACCTACTACGAACGAACGGCTACGGGGATAACCAGAGTAGTCGACGTTAGGTGTCAGGGCATTCTTACGGATACAGTCAGACTCCGGGTCGAAGCCGCTGTAGCCGGTGAAAGTCAGCAGGTTGTAGCCAGTTACATAGAAGCGCAGGCTTCCGATGCCGACACGCTTGGTGATGTTGGCAGGAATGGTGTAACCCAGTGACAGGGTGTTCAGACGCAGGAAAGAAGCATCCTCTACGGCCCAGTCGGTCAGCACCATCTTGCTGGTATAAGGAGACCACATGGTGGTGTTGGCATTCAGCTCTGCCAGACGGGTAGGATCGTTGCTCAGCAAGCCTGTCTCGGGATCGAGGTTTGTCCAGCGCTGTCCGTCAGCCATGATGTCAATCATGTTACGATACTGGTACTTACTGGTCTGTGTGTACTCAATCTTGTTGGCGTTGTAGACCTTGTTGCCCACGCTGTAGTTAAAGTTGGCAGTGAGGTCGAAACCGTAGGCACGACCAGTAATGTTGAAGCCACCAAAGAAGTCGGGATTCACGTTACCGATGATTTCCATATCCTCTTCACCGACGATGTTGGGATTGGTGGGGTTGCCATCAGCGTCACGCTTGTCGTCCAGGTTCTTCAGTTTCATCGTACCGGGACGAACCTTGCCGACAACAGCACTGGCGTCAGCAACGCCTTCCTTCAGAATCCATGTGTCAGAAGCAGCGTCGTAGCCAGTAAAGTCGCTGACTTCGTAACGGCCATCGCTGCGGTATCCGTATATCTCACCCAAAGAATGACCAACGGCAATCCAGTAGTCCTGACCAATTTCTGTAGAAGCCCAACCGGTATTCCATCCGTAGTCTTCCATAGTACCAAGACTCTTGACCTTGTTCTTGTTGAAGCTGATGTTGCCGCTGAAGTCCAGGCCGTAGTCCTTCTTGTTGATGATATGATAGGTTACGCTGAACTCGAAGCCCTTGTTCTCTGTCTCACCGATGTTGCGATACTGGTTGTCGTAACCTGTACCTACAACGGGGAATGCGAGCAGCAGATCCTTCGTGGTGTTGATATAACCTTCTAAGCTACCGTTGATCTTACCGCCAAACAGGGTGAAGTCCAGACCTACGTTACGGGTGATGGTGGTCTCCCACTTCAGGTCGGCATTGGCCATGTTCTTTGAGGGTGCCCAGTAGTTGCTGATACCGTTTACCCAAGAGGTAGCCTTGTTCTCATAGAGCTGTACGAGCTGACCAACGGGGATGTTGTTGTTACCGGCAGTACCGTAGCTGACGCGTAACTTCAAGTCGTCGAGCCACTTCTCTGTTCCCTTCATGAACGACTCAGAAGAGATACGCCAAGCGAGGGCGACAGAGGGGAAGTAACCCCAGCGGTTGCCATCAGCAAACTTTGAAGAAGCATCGGCACGGAACGTAGCACTAACCAGATATCTGTCCATGAAGTTGTAGTTGGCACGTCCGAACCACGACAACAGCTTGTCGTCGGCACTGTAGGTATCGTCTACCGTGAACGGTGTACCCTGAGAGGTCAGCTTCCATGCTGTGTCAGCATCGTAGTCCTTGGGGAATCCATGAACGGTATTAGTGTTGACATGCTTCTTGGTAATCACATACTCATGACCAGCCAGTACGTTCAGAGAGTGGGGGCTGTCCTTGCCGAACAGGGCCTTGAAGTCGTAGTTGATGGTGTTGGTGTTGCGGAAGCGATGACGCTTTGTGTCCACCAGGTTGATAGCCGGCATGTCTTGATTTTCGACAGCAGGCACATTCTTGATATAGTAAGCGGTAAGACCCCAGAAACGCTGGTCGTACTCATTGTAGTCGTCGTAGCCGAACTCAGTCTTCAGCTTCAGGTTCTTGTAAACCTCCCAGCCGAACGAGCCAGCCAGGTTGAGGTTCTTGCGCTGCTTCTTGCGGTCGTTGTCCGAGGAAGCGGTCACAGGATTATAGAGGTTACCCAGGTCGTCGTCGTTAGCGCCGGCACTTGAATCCAGATTACGCAGGGGAATCGGGGTGTAGATGACGGCATATTTCAGACGGCGGTCAGTGTCATAGGCACCGGCAGCCTCGTTGGCACCACCACCACGGATATCAGTAATAGCATAGCGGGCCTGGAAGTCCAAGGTGGTCTTCTTGGTGGGCTTGGTATTCAGTTTCAGCGAGAAGTTGTCACGCTTGAAGCTTGAGCCGACCATGATGGCCTTATCGTTCATGTGTGCATAGCTGAAGGCATACTTGATGCTCTCTGAACCACCGTTGATGTTCACGTTATGGTTGAAGGTGTGACCTGTACGTCCGAAGGTCTGATCCTGCCAGTCGTTGGTAGCAACGTCCTTGTAGAGATCCATGTCCTGATACTCGCCAAAGAAGTCGGTGTACGAAGAAATCTTGGAGGGATCGTTGCTGTTCTTCAGCAGGGCCAGCTCATACTGCCACTTGGCATAGTCGTAAGCGCTCAGCACGTCCATCTTCTTAGCCATCTTCTTCCAGCTGTAGTAAGCGTTGTAGCTCACCTTGGTCTTACCTTCCTTACCACTCTTGGTGGTCACCAGGATAACACCGTTGGCACCACGGCTACCATAGATAGCGGTTGAAGAAGCATCCTTCAGCACAGTGATGTCCTCGATGTCGTTGGAAGGAATGTCGCTGATACCATCCACGGGGAAGCCATCGACAATATACAACGGGTCGTTCGACTGGGTGATAGAACCACCACCACGAACGCGGATCTTGACCTCAGCATCGGGTGAACCTTCAGTGGTCGTAATCTGCACACCAGGCATCTTACCCGTCAGGGCCTCTGAGGCGTTGGCAACGGGTACAACCTGAAGGGCTTCGCTGTTGACAGTGGCAACCGATCCGGTCAGGTCCTTCTTGCGGACACTGCCGTAACCAATGACAACCACGTCGTTCAGCGTGGTGGCGTCGTCTTCCAGCACTACATTGATAGCCGTCTTACCCTTCGCGTTGATCTTCTGGGTCTTCATGCCGATGTAGGAGATGACGATGGGCTTTCCAGCCGTTAGTTTGATAGTGAAATTACCGTCTAAGTCAGTCACACCACCGTTGCGCGTACCTTCTTCGATAACGCTGGCACCGATGACTGCCTCACCCAGAGCGTCTTTCACATTGACCTGTACGGTCTGCGCTGACAGGCTTCCTACTATCAGCAGGAAGGCAAGTGCGAACGCAATTCGCATACTCTTGATTTTAACAGACATAAATTAGTAGTTTTTAAATTTAACAAAATAAATATTTATTCTGACTGCAAAGATACGAAGAATTATTAACATAGCCAAAATACTATAGCGTTTTTTTGTGAAAACGTTTACGAAATGCATAAAAAAACAAAACGGGAAGCTTTCGCTCCCCGCTCTATTAATATAATAAGGTGTAGAGTGGTCAGCGGTTCACCCGCTGACCACTCTTCCTATTTACTTAATCACCACCTTCTTGCCATTGATGATATACACACCCTTCTGGGCGTTGTTCACACGTACACCCTGCATGTTGTAGATGGTGTCTGTCTGCTGTCCGTTCTTCACGGTGCTGATGCCTGTTGCAGCATCCTTCACCTCCTTGGCCTCACCGAATCCGCCTCGTGCGTTGGCAGCACGGATGGTGTACTTGTCAGCAGCCTCTGCTCTGCGTGGAGCTGCTTCGCCAGTCTCAGCCACAGCCTCGACAACGAACGACGATTCCTCGGTAATACCCAGCAGCTGGCCGTTCTTGAAGATGGCGTAAGCAATAGCACCGTTGTTAGCTGGTGTCCAGCTGATGGTACCATCCTTCAGTTCAGCAGCAGGAGCCTCGACCTGTACAGTGTAGTCGGCAGGTTTCCAGTCGGTGAATACCTTGTCGAGAGCATATCCGGCAGCTTCATCAGCGGTGAGAATGGTCTCGTATTCCTTGTCTCCAGTGCTGTGCGTGAATTTAAGGACATTGGATGCAGGAGAAACCACATTACCATCCTTGTCCATCGAGTTGTATTCCTTGAATTTATCAGCAGCTTCGTTCATACCTGCTGTGATAAAGCGAGTGCCACGAATCTCAGTAGGCTGGTTCAGTGTGGTGTTCAGATAGGCAGCCATCGGGCCGACAGTAGCACCGCTTGCACCACCCCATGCACGTCCGAAGTTGAACGTAGCAGCCTGGTTCTCGATGGTACAGTTGTTGAAGACATAGCCGAACTTCTCAGCGGTCTGAGGCTGTGGAGCCACGATAGTAGCCTCACCACTCTTCTCACCCTTCTTTCGAGACTCTGTTACGAGGTCGCACTTCTCGAAGAAGATGTCGCCACCACCGCAGATGAAGTCGACGGCTCCGTGAATCTCAGAGGTCTCCCAGTATGTCTGCTTGTTGGCAGGAGTGAGGTAGGTGTCCTGATAAGACATCAGCTTCACGTTCTTGGCAATGGTCTTGTCACCACCGTCGTGGAAGGCGTTGGCACGTCCTGCACTGCCTGCTGAATAGTAGTCGAGGTCGTTCTGGAGAGTCAGATCCTGCATATAGAGGTTGTTACCCGTGTTGTGGATGGTAGAAGCTGACATCAGGCCTTCCTTAGATGTGGGAGGAGCATTCTTGATAATAGTACCCTCCATGCTCTCACCAATCAGCGACACGTTGTTGCGGCTGATAGGCGTCTGCACAGCTGTGCCAAGGTCGTAGGTGCCGTTGGGCAGGAAGATGAACACACGGTCATCGCCTGCAGTGCCGTTAGCCACTTCAAGGGCATCGATGAAGCTGCTGACATCGCCAGCCTTCACGAAGAGCCACTGACCATCCTGTTCGTAGTTGGTCTCAGCCACGTTGGCAATCTTTACGCTGTGGATGTAGCTCTCACCAGAGGTTGTCATCTCAAGTGTCAGGGTACCTTCCTCGCCTTCGTAAGTGTAGCTGACAACCTTGCCATCGGTGTCTGCATCCATGCCTTGCAACTCTGCCAGAGTCTCTTCACCCTTCTTTACGAGAATCTTATCCAGGTGGCCATATCGGCAGGTGGCAATTGAGATAATGGCCTTCGGACCAACCAGCAGGTCGATCTTGTCACCATTGTAGACAGACCAGCCGTGAGTGGTGTCGTGGAATTTGCACTGGGCACCCTCCTGCGGAGTGAATGCCTCGTGGTCTTCTGCATAGAAGAACTTATCAGCCAGATTGAACTCGTATTTGCGGCTTGTGCTGGCCACCTCAATCTCAGTCTCTACGGCATAGAGCTTACTGTCCTCTGCGAATGTGCTTGCTGTGGTGTACTTCTCACCCACATAGTTCTGCTTGAACCAACCGCGAGCCTTATAGCCGTTACGCAGTGACGATACGTTAGCAATGTCGACAGCGAACTCACCAATCTCTGCATCCTTCTCAACCTGCTGTGTACCCAGAACGGTCTCACCGTCAACGCCGATGTATGACAGCGTCAGCATGGGTTTCAGCTGGAAGTTGGCAACATACTTTACTGTCTTGCCTTCAGCGGTGACAGGTATTGTGACCATGGTGCCATAACCTGCACCCTGATAGGTGATTTCACCGATCTCACCGTTAGCAGCTACTGCTGTAACAGGATTCTCGGCAGAAGGCATGATATCGCTTCTGAACAGCTCGATTCTTGCCTCATAATCGCCAGAGTTGCCCATCTCGAAGATGTCGTCAGCATTGTAGGTCTTATTGTTGTAGGTCAACGACTCCAGCAGCGGAGCACCTGACAGGTCTACCTTGCCGAAGATCTCGAGCTCGAACAGATATGCGTTCTGGTTGCTTGTCAGGTTGGTGAAGCGCAGCTGACAGTTGGTCTTGTTGATGTCCTTCGTCACCTCGCACCATGAGCTGGGGTTGGCATAGCTGTCAGAGATTACTACCCAGTCGGCATCTCCATCACCCTTGGCTTCCAGCTTCCATCCGCGACTGCCACCAGTAGCACCATGGACAAAGCGCACCTTCGTGATGTTGCCCAGTGCAGTGGTGGTAACGTATGGGTCAGCAGCCTTCTCTGCTCTCAGCGTGTTGTGGGGCAGGGTGGTGTAGTTAGCGAACTTGCTGTCTTCAGTGGTCATCAGGGCCGTATTGAATACAGAGAAGTCAAGATTCTCGTTGGTGTACTTGGTGGTCTTGTTCACTACGACAGGATCAGTGGTTGATGCACTGAACGTTGTCCACTCGCTGAAGTCTGTCTTGTAGATGGACTTCTCAACCAGTACGGGACCAACAGGTGGAAGTGACGGATTCTGAACCACCTTGATTGAGTAAATATATGCTGTACCAGAAGCGATGATCTCTACGAAGCCCTTCTTGACTTCAGCAGCTGTTGCTGTATGGCTGAATTCGTTCTGACCTGTTGCATCCTCTCCGCCAACAGTGTATTTTGACTGGCCGGGATAGCTCACGACAGTTACAACATCGCTTGTGCTAACCACTGGAACCTGTATGCAGGTGTTCTGGTTAAACTGTGCATAGCCTTGACTATTGTATTGCAGCTTGATATTCGTACCAGCTACAGCAGCGAGCACGTTGAGCTTGATGCCTTCCACGTCAGAATCGACTGTACCAGTAGCATCAGCACCCTGAATGTTTACATCGACAATACTTGCAGGAATCTTGTTCTGGAAGTCCCAGGTAGCAGTAACAGGTGCTCCATCAACGGGCTCGTCACCACCTTGTTCTACAACAGGCAGAGTGACCTCCAGCTTATTCCAGTAGTTGTTAGCCATCTGTGCAATCTCGCAGGTAGCATCCGTAGAAGTAGCGGTATAGCTGACAACCTTATTGTCTGCAGTACCGGCATTGCCTGCGAAGGTCATTGATGCACCAGTCTCGTCATTATGGGTGCTTACAGCGATAGTAGCGCCCTTGCAAGAAGGAACAGTCACCTTGGTACCGGCATTGACCTGGTGCCAGCCGTTGCCGTTGTGTGAGAACTTGCCGCTGGTAGCGTTAACGTCCACTTTCACGTCAATGCTCTCGCCGTTGACGGTAGCCTGTGTGACCATGATGCCGTTATTACCCTCAAACTTATATTTCGGATAGTCGTTATAACCGCTCAGGTTGAAAGAAATGGTGACGGGCTCTGTACGGTCAGCCAGGTTTGCCGTGTTGGCTTCGAAGTACGGATAGACAGTAATGTCGTCGTCCAAGACGCCATCGCAAAGTGCATTTCCTTCAGCGTCCATCCAGTATTTCAAGGTCTTGCCTTCGACATACAGCGTGTAGTTGGCTGGGAAATGTACAGTTTCACCTTTAACAACGGTAATAGGATTAGGAACAACACCTTCTGCTGCTTGGTTGCCTAAGGCAAAGGTGAGGGTTGCCGTTTCCACTAATGGTGGCAGGTCAGCCTCGTCAATAGCCTCTACGGCGAAGTAGGGGTTGTAGCTGGCATTGCTGAAGTGTAGCGTAGTAGGAGCATTGGTACGATAGTAAGCTACTACTACGTTGCTGTGGTCGTTCATCCACTTGTCGCCCATGGAGTTAAACTGGGCAACCTCTGTACCTTCATCATTGGTGACAACGATGTCGTTGCCATAGTCGTGGGTGGCA